>OKKB01000274.1_pt1 | contig 18595 bp, 8 predicted proteins | sample 1613931 | NCBI WGS metagenome assembly OKKB01 (sample SAMN04436893, study PRJEB24849) | human gut metagenome | biome: human gut; feature: NICU; material: stool | host: Homo sapiens | place: USA: Saint Louis, MO | collected 2012-02-08
GTGACCAATAACAACAACGTTAACGTGAGTTTTTTCTTTACCCATGATTGATTATGACTATAATGTGTGAAGAAAGGAAAAAGAAGAAGAAGAAGAAGAAGTAAAAATCAAGATGACGAGGGAAAATTTTTTTTTCTTTACTTTACTTTGCAAAAGTTGAACGAGAAAGTGAACAGCAAAAAACTTTCTCGCTGTTCCTCATGGGATGTTTATCACAAATTAAACAACAAAAACCCCAAAAAAAAAAGGTATGACTGATTTTATTAAGATAACAGCACAATATAATTTCAATCGCACAAAAAAATCAACAGTACACGTGCAGATCACGAGAAATGAAAAATAATTAGGGCTACAGCCCCATTTACGATGTCTAAAAATAATACAATTTTTTTGTTAGCGAATATACAGTTAGTTTTTTCTACTTCGTTTACTGGCATGTCGTATCAGTGTTTCCACAAGCACAGCTGATCCATCCAATTTCTCTAATAATCTTTCTTGGTTGATCATTGATTCGTTGTCTTGATACCTTATTTGAGACATCAGATCCTCTTCAATTGTAACATCTGGATTAATACTATGATCATTCTGTCCATCAGCAAACAGATTTGCAGCTTCGAGTAATTTCCGTTTAATTGATTTGGGAGATTTGCCTCCCACTAATTTACCGTATTTTTGTTTCAGGTTAACTCTTCGTGGTGATGGCAATCTCACCAGATTATCCATTGTGGGTTCTTCCAATGCTTCATTTTCTTGACTTTTGGGACTAAAAGAACTTTCTCTACTAGCCTTATCCAAATTCTTCACATACTCCAATAATGATTTCGGTTTATTATAGTTGCTCGGTGCAAAGACACACCATTGCAAATCTGTAATATCCGGCATAATAATATGTGATTTATTAGTTGAAAGTTCTAAAATCTCCCACAAATATGCCACTGAAACAACAGGAATGTTCCATCGTTTTGCAGCTTCAACTTTGTGTTTAGATGACATCAACGACACAGATCCACCAGTTGGACAATTGATGATGTCCTTACATTTGTATTGAAATAACTTTGGCGAATTCATCAAGCTTTTTTTAAATAAATTTACGTTGAGAATTAGTAGATCTCTCTGTTCTGACAATGTTTCACAATATTCAAAGTTAAACGACCGTATTAGTTTTTCAATATGCAATAATTCAATGCCAGTAAACCCAGTGGTACAAATTTTAAATGATTTTTTAGACGGCACTAATCCCTTCATTGGCTGTCCCCATCTATCTAATATAATTTTCTTGTAAAACATACATCTTTCAATGAAAAACTCAGTAACAATTTTGACAAACCCATTCGCAATTCTCAGCTTAAGGTCAGCAGGTAAGACTTTCAAAACCAGCATTGACTGATACCCCTTTTTCGCCGGAATAACCACATGAGTGATAGAATCGTCATTTGGATCATTAGATATTTCTCCCAGGTAGTTTTCAATTGCTTTGGATAACAAGTCGAACTCACGAGAGTCAAAACCGACCGTATAATAGTTAAACCCTAAGAATAATTGACTTTCCAGGACATTTGGTGAGCTTTCTTTACTTTCTGACACCAATTTAAGATCCAAATTATGTATTTTACCGTTTAATTCTGGTTTTTGCTTTCCATTGTTAGGAATTGTAGTAATATTCTTGTATTGATTAACCTTTTCATTTTTGGTTTGGGTATCATCATCATCATCTTCCTCCTCCTCCTCATCATCATCATCCCAGGTCTTGTCGTGAATCAATTGCTTTGTTTGTTTCTTGGTATGATCCATAATCGAGTTCCAAATATCAGCATTAGTTTTATTATTGGTTATTTTCCGTTTTACTTCTGGTTCAGTAGACTCTGATCTTTTAGGTTGTTGTTGAGATTTCTGTTTTTGTTTCTCCTGACAGTCGAAAACTTCGGGCCAAACATCACACCCTCGATCATAGCAATCATTTGGATTGTTGTTTAAAATATAATCTTTCCAATCTAATGCAGCACCTCTCAATACACTATCGACAATCCAAATAGGATGTATTGCGGGTACATTCCATTCAAGAGCCTTGTTGTATCGTGTTCCTCGTGGATCAGCTGTGATAATAAAATTCTGATGACACAGTAAAGATTCTTTGGCAATACCACCATTATCAACAAACAATTTGAATAAATTTTTCGGGCGAAAATACTCAGGTGAAGTATTAGTACGCTGTCGAAATTTTACTGTGTTGACTAAATGATCAATTTGAGAGGTTGACATTTCTATTCTTGAGAAACATGCATTCAATTGAGCAAATATTGCCAACCTATATTTCTCTATTCGTAGTAAGTCCAGGTTTTCATCTTCACCGTTTATCCAATGTTTATGAATTGTGAAAATGGAATCAGCATCAATAAAAATAATGTCAGGTCTATATTTAATGCAAAATCGATATTTCTCAGTGTCTCTATCTCCCACTATAAGATAATTGACATCTGTCATTAAATCTGAATAATGAATGCCCCCAAGGGTCTCTATCTTTTCTACCACCTCTCGTCGTGTGGTTGATTCCAACCCAGTGCAACAGAATAATAACCCCGTAAATGGTTTCAATGACATGACCTTAGTAAAATGGGGACTCACAATAAATTGTAATTATGTACTAAAAAAATGAATAGTTAAAATATCTTATGCTGATAAGATAACACTCTATAAAATTATGCAAATAACAAAAATTGTTAGTAAAGAAAGGGGTCGATGCAAATAAGTTGATTTTAAAGATGCTGTGGTTCTAGTTTCTAATACTAATTCAAGTCTGTTTTATTTTTTTATTTTTTTATTTTTTCGATTTGACGCGTTTGAATGTCTCTGTATATAATCGACTTTATCGTACTTTTTTCCTTCCTTGATGATGTCTGGTTAACTCCATTATGATAAGAATGATCAAAACCAATTGATAGAGATAAATCAAGAAATCTAATCAAAGAAAGAAAAGTATTACTTGGTGCTTGTTCGATGAGTATCCAAAAAGAAAAGGAAACAAACTGCAAATTTGTGTAAGTAATTACTCCCTGGGAATAATATATTTTTTTGATTCCAACGGCATGATTAAGAGAAGCCCAGATAAACTGAGAAGTAATCAGCTGACATGTTTAGTCAAGATTAGAATGAATCTATTTACTCGTAGTAAAAGTGATCCTCTCCTTACAGGAAATTAACGACCCAATTAACCCGTGGGATGATGTTTTTTTAGGCAAAGTAATTCCCGGCGGGGCACAATCGGTCGAATTACGTCCCGACGTACACACTAAAATGCTTAAACTTGAAACAAAAACCTCCCCATTTATTCCTTAACCCCACGATTCTTTTTCCCAAGGATATACGCTACAAACACACATACACACACACTATAATTATTATATAATACCAACAAGGACAAGAAAAAAATAAATCACATAGAAAAAAACGTATGACGAAAGTTATAAGAATTATATAAATACATATTAGTTTTCATTGGTCCGTAACAATTTTTTAAAAAAAATTATTAGAAAAGAATATTAATAACAATTTATAGTGAATTATAGTTGACTTAAAATGCATTTGAAACCAAGCGATTCCCCATATTATGAACGTACTTTGAAAGTTAAGGACGCAGCCAATCCAAGAGCTCCCGGTTCAGTTGTATTATCTAAACCTAGTCATTTAAGAGAAGATTATCAATTGAAAATTGCATATCGTAAATATGTCACTACAAGACAAATCCCTTTCAATTCACCAAGAATAAATTTTTTATTTTTACATGGAAATGGGATGAATAAAGGTATTTGGCATTATCAGATTGATAAATTATTCACCATGTATGAAGTTAGTTTCCCAGATATGCACATTGATACTGTCATTGCTGCTGATCATGTTAACATGGGAGATTCAGCCAATGTCAATCGAGGTAAATTGGGACATGTATCTGATTGGAATGATTTTGCCAAGGATTATATCATGATTACAAAAATCCATGAAAGAGATGCATTTCTTCATCCTAATGCTTTTAATGTTGTGGTTGCACATTCAATGGGTGGATTCATTGCCATGCAAATGACTGCAATTGAACCAAACTTGTTTCAATCGTCAATATTAATCAACCCAGTATGTGTTACATTCCCTGAGTTACGACACCACAATTTGAAGGTCTATCAGGATTGGTATCATCGTGACTTTGTGAAATTTTATTTTGATAATATCCCCGAAGGTGAAAATTGGTATCATAAGATCTATGAACATTACACTAATAGATCTTTCTATAGAAAATTTCATCCTGTTGTTTTGCGTAATATGCTAGAAGATGAAATTCCTGAAATGTACGATAGATCGAAATATTACCGAACTGTTGAATTGAAACACGACGGTTTGGAAGACTATATTAATTATTACAATTCCGAGGAGTCAATCACGGCCACGAAGTCTAGTTATGAACAAATTAGAGTTCCAACCAAAATATTATGTGGAGAAAATGATGCATTGGCAACTTTTATTGATTCACAAAAAGACCAAGAATTGAGTTTTGCTGAAATCCAAGTCCTTGAAGGGAAATATCATAATATGCACGCTGAGAGTCCAGATTTGATTATGAGTTTAGTTAATGATTTTGTTGTAACATGTTATAAAGAACATCCTAAAATCACTGATTTTGAATACTATAAAAAGTATGGAAGTGATTATAAACTGATTTTGAGGAAAAAGAAGTTGCATGATTTATTAGGAGACAATACGAATATTCCTAGCAAATTATAGGAATAATGGTGTTTTTGTCTTTGTTTATAAGTATATAGCGAAATATAATTCTAAAAGCTACAAAGGATCAATTCAGTTAATTATGATGTTTGAGTTGGGTGTGGTTGCATTGGTTGTGATATTTGATTTTTTATCAAAGATCGACTTGAATGATGACCGATTTGAAAATAGGGAGTTCTGAGAATTTGCCATGACTATTTTCCTGACACATGTAGTTGATTTGGGACGGATACAATTTCTACTAAATAATGGGATCGCCAATGTAGTACAAACATGACGTGAAGGAACTTCAAAGATATCATTTGTATTGATAAAATCTGTGTCTACTTGTAAAGTTTTCTCTTTTGGTGACAACGTTCGTTTCTTGACATATAATAACTTTCTAATAGGAAGTAGTCTCTGCAACTTGATTATAATATTCTTTAGTTTAGTATTCAATGGATTCTTGTTTGGAGTTTTACCACTCGTATCTATTGACACAGATTTGGATTCAGACAACCCATTTGTTCCTATAAGTGCTGATCTCACATTGTTTGCAACAAATTCCAAATCTCGATTGTTTTCTTTAACATTTGTAGATAACTGGGGATAATCTTCTCTTATGTACATAACTGGCTAAAGAAAAGACGTCCAGGGATAGTACAAAAAGATATTTACCACTAACTTCATCCTATAAAACATGTAGTACAGTAGTGTAAAGAAACTAACTCAATTTGGTTGCCAAAAAAATAAAAAGAAAAAAAAACTGACACAACAACGTTATCATTAGTTACTACACAGTTTCTATTTACATACCTAAATTTGGACAGACCGTAGAGGTGGACTGCAGCTTTTCACCCTAACACAGCAATTGGGCGGTGCGTAGGGCTTAGTACAGGTATGGATTCTGGTCACCATTTCAGCTTCTATGCCGGTGACCATGAACCCGACCTTGCGTTGGCACCAACACGCAGCTGCAGAACCAGCCTACGCATTGGCTTTAGCACTTGCACAAGCACCGATACCACTGCATTTTTTGGGCTAATACTTACCCATGCAATGGCTCTAGCACCCACACTTGCGCATGCACAACGCCTGCTTAGAAGAGATGCGCTGCACTATAAGAAAAGTTTGGTATCCGTGGACCCCTCTACGTCTTCCTCGGACCTACTTCTCTCCCTATAGCACCATTCATAACATCGTATCTCCTATCCCCCAGAACATCCTATCCTACACAATTTATACGCAATATGTATCTATACAATAAATTTTAGCGTCAAACAACTTGAAGTTACAACGTAAACAGAAAGGACATGAAAGAATGAATAGCAGCCAGCATGTCAATAGGATGATATTTAGCGGCAAAGGAATTTTGTTACAGTTCTGTGTCAGCGGTAAGATTTTTATGGGTGCAAAAATGTAATCTCTTTCATTGAAGCAGTACCAAGTTAACTCTTTTCTCCTATGAGCGGCAAATAATTGGTTCAACACAATTCACAACCTTGAACTACTTTAATTGACTTAGCTAAGTATATTTGAAATATCCATCAGCGGCAATATGATTGAGGAACATGGACTTGAATGGGAAGAAGCAACAACGTCAATGAATCAGAAACAACATAGATTCAGAAATAATTATTACAAGCAGCATGAATGAATTAAATTGAATTAAAGATAGTTAATAAAATTATAAAGAAAAGAAGAAAGAAAGAAAGAAAAAAGTGAAAAGAAAAGGAAAAAATTTTTTTGGATGCAAAAGAAATTTAGGCTATTTATATAGTAAGAAAATTAAACTATAGGGACAGCAAAAATTGTAATTGTGGTCTAGCATTGAATTATATGGTAGAGTATTAGCCGCCAACCTATTTGTGTTTGTGAACAAATGATTTTTAGCCGCCCATTAGGCACATCAAAGACAGAAAGACACAACAACTGTAAAGCAAAACTTAAGTTTAGCACTTATATCATGGCTGGAGAAACAACAGAATTGGCGATTATTTCAAGAACTACTCATAATAATATAATGGTTATTGATTTTAAGTTACAGCGTTTGGCGTGATAATGTATACTACAGAAAATATAGTAGAAACAGTACAATTTTGACGGAGCAATAAGGTTTTGATTGCTTCAAGGAGTATACTCGAACTCGATTAGATATGCACGCCTAGCATTTAAACAATATTACGATACAATAGAGGGTCAATTTGTATTACTGCAAAATAGTGCATGTCACGTGAGCACACAATTAAAGGAGTGTAAGCATTTAATAAAGTTACCGATCATTTGGACTACATAAGCTTATGGCATGTTTTAGATGGAGATTAGAGTACTATATGACGACCTTGTTCTCTTAGAACAGTAATGAACCTTACTGTAAACCTTAATTCATATTTTATTGCTCTCAACATTTTTGGATTCATTTAGATACCCCCAATTAGTAATTACGGAAATAAGCCACCGAAAAAAAAAATAATTACAGGACTATAAAATTATCACCAGGGAAGCAAATTTCCAGTTTCTTACTAATCAACATTATTCAAGAATCTACCTAATTCTGGAGCAATATACTCGCCCTCTTATTATTTGGTTTTATCTCATTAAGTTATCTACTGTACAATATTTCCTATATATTTCAAAAAGACACGTGTATTATTATTCAAGATGGGTGCAATAACGCGATCTAAATCAATAACCACCAAATCTGTTACCAGTTCTACTAGAAAGACAACTATAGTTGACTCGAATTCAAAGCTTTCACAAACATCAACAGAGAATGCAAAAATCATTAAGAAACCTAAATTATCAAAACCAAAGCCTAAATTAACCAAATCGACACTGGATCTTGAAGATCTATTAACTCATATAACTATACCACAAGATCTTTCGCTTCCACCCAAATACATTCAAGATCATACACCAGAATTTATCAAGGGGATTCAACATATACTTAAAATTGATCCAAGTTTATATCCAGTTATCGTGCATCAGAATTTTAAAAGTTTCAGCAGTTTAATTTACACCAATGTAACTATGAATGAGAATTACAATAACAGCAACGACAAGGAAAATCGAATTCATACTTACTGGTATTCACTAATTCGGTCAGTTATTGCTCAACAAGTGAGTGGTGCAGCTGCTAAAGCTATTCAAACAAGATTTGAAGGATTATTTGATGGAATACCAACTCCAAATAAAACATTGAAATTCACGCCCGAAGAATTAAAGAGTGTTGGATTATCAAATATGAAAGTCAAATATGTTCAGAGTATAAGTGAGGCATTTAATGACCCTAACAATCATTTGACTAGATTTGAATTTTATAAACAGTCAAAATTAGACGACATTTTAATTGAATTGTGTAAATTAAAAGGTATTGGTATATGGTCAGCAAAAATGTTTGCCATGTTTACATTAGAAGAAATGGACGTGTTTGCTGAAGATGATTTGGGAATAGCTCGAGGAATGGCTCGTTATTTAAATAAACGACCAGAATTGTTGAAACAAATTAAACAAGAATGTATGAATGATGAAGAAAGTCAATTATTATTGAAACGGAAACTGAAATTTGCTAATAAGACTGATTCTAAAAGGAATTGGACGCCTATACATGATGCATATGTTAAATATGCTGCTAAAAGATTCCTGCCTTATCGTAGTGTATTCATGATGATTTTATGGAGATTAAGTTCTACAAATATTGATGTATTAGAAAAATTAGATGAATAGAAGAATTACCGCTAGATATATATATATGTGTGTATGTGCATGTGTGTGTTATTGATTATTAACCTAGCAATAGAAAAGTTAAAGCAATTACTAAGCATACAGTAGGTTTAGAAATCTTAATCCATAACAATGGAGCTGAATTTTCATCTTCTCCACCAATGGAAATAACTTTAGGTGACCCTTTTGCCTCTTTTAATTTATTCAATTCTTTTTCGATTTCACCTAATCCATAATCCAAATTTTTCAATCTCAAAAATTCTAAATCTGATGAATTAAATCCTTGTTCTTCCACTAAATAATGAATAAATTCTTCAATATCTAATTCAATTTCATTTTTTTGAATATAATTTTTTGATGAGTGTTTTTTACCAAATTCATTCTTACCTTCATCAGCAATCAATCTTACCCATCGTTTTAAATCTCGAGGATCACTGACTGTGTCATCATAATTCTTGATCCGAGATTGTAGTTGTTTATTTTCTTGTTTGAGTTTGGATTTGTCTCGTAATGACCCGGAAGATGACGAAGACGAAGATGACATGGTAGATACTTTTTGTTCTTTGAAAATTAAGAAATCTTTAATCCAAGATCGTCTTGAATGTACTACTGTAGGAGCAGAAGAAGAAAGTGATTTGAATGTAGCATCAGATTTATCATTACCCTCGTTGTTGCTACTTTCATCATCACTTGAATCACTTTTATTTTCTCCATTGTCACTATCGAAAGAATCACCATTTGTTGCAATTGATGTTTCCGATTCTTGGGTGGTGGTGGTCGTTGTTTCCAGAATAGCAATATCTTTTCTAAATCGTGATCTCAATCCATAACGAGGGTAATTTATCCGTCTAGGAATAAATGATTCTTTAATACTTTGTTGCTTCTCAGTGATTGGTATTTCTAGATTTTCTTGTAATTCCGGTAAATATTTTTTAAATTTAGATTTGATGATTAGGCCAGGATTATCAATTTCTTCATTATTTATTGATATATCAAATGTATCACCCATTTGCAAACATAGTACAAATAACGTAAACCATATAACAAGTTTTGGAGTCATTGAATAAATTAGAAGTATTTTCATAGCTACTGTACATGGTTTGGTATCAAATGTTTGTGGTTTGCAAAAACGGAACTATTTTTTCGAGTTATAGATATGCTGCATATTTTGCAACCATACCACAAATATCAACTATTATACAACTTTGAACTTGATGCCTATTTCCATCAATTTTGTTTCGAGTTTGCTATGTTTTGTTTATTTTCAAGACTGTGGTTGCCATCTATTTACTTATGCATCACAGGCACCAACAAACTTTCCGCAATATTGAAAGTGTTCATCAACAGGGAAACCTTTTACTAAAATTTAATTCAACTGTCGGACCAACAAACATTGTTTTACAGGCATCGTATACCAAAAAAGACGTAATTCTTACTGTTTCCAACATCACTCAATTTAAACATTTAGTTTTATACTGGAATGTTTGAAAAAAAATTGTCAGAATCGGATACTGCATAATAAGAAAAAAAACACCAAAAAAAACTTTTAGACACTAAAAGTTTAAATATTTCAGGGGTAAAAAAAAGAGTCACCAAAATCAAATCCAGACACGAAAATTTCTATTGTTCTAGACTGAATGCTATACACGGTCTTTTTTTGCTTGCAATTGAAACTTGAAAATTGACGAAAAAAGATCCAATTGTTGTTTATGCATTACCAACGTCCACGACCTGTCTATATAGGTACTGTTTTATTGTTAAAACCATCACCAAAGTGATAATAAACTGAAAGTTGCAGTAATTGAGCATACCCATGATATTACAACATTTTAAGGTACCATATGGCGATAAAACAGAAAAGGTTACCAATTCTAGACACCCGTCAAAGTTTCACTGTTCTATACATAATGTCTCAGATATAGAACTCAACATAGAATTCATAATGTGGCTGGCTAGTAGTTGTTTGATAGTCCAATGATTGTCGGTCTACCGTGACCAAAGGAGGGGTGAAATCATTGTGTAAATCAATGATCAACTTTGTTTCGGATATTTGCAAGCGCTAATGATAACCCCTGGCATTATAGCATCTAAGAATTAAACGTGATACTTAGTGAAGTATTCTGAATAAGAGTTTCAAAAACCTGAGTGGTCGAGGAACAACACTGATAGTGAAAAGTTCGGGATTACGACAACTTGTCTAACTATCTGAACTTATTATTCTCCTGACTTAATTGAACAAGGGATTTTTTAGAAACGAGAGATTGTAGTCAGAACAATAAAACTTAGATAATAATGCAAACAATTAGAATCAATTAGTTAGTTTCAATCTCATCATACTCTAATGAAGTTTAAAGCCCAAACGCTTTCCCAAACTAGTAGTTCAAGATTTGAAGTTTTTCCATAATTGACATAAAGCTAAACAAGAAATGCAAGGATTCGTCGTGTTGAAGTTGTTTTTCATTTGATTTTGTGTTCAAGGGTTTTGAAAGATTGATTTGAAATTCTTCTTGATTGTTTTTTTTTTTCCCTTAACTTTATTTCCAGTATCTATGAAGTTATTCTTGTTGGTAGTTGTATAACAATCTAATTGGGGTTGTATTGTTTGTTCCTAGTTTACGCGACGTTGGTTGTTTCAATTTTTTGTTTTGGTGGATGTTTAAGAGGTTGCACGTTGTAGACAATAATTACACACTAATTAAAAATAGTCCCAGCAATCTCGGATGTTTCAACTAATAATTCAGAAAACGAGTTAATACATATTCTATTATTTTTTATTTGTCAGTTCACTAGTATTCGTTTCTGGTTGGAATTATTTGATGTTGGCTGGTCGCCCACAAATAATAAATTCTTTTATTTATTTACGTTTTTGTGTATTGAAAAAAATGTGGAATTTCATTATTGTCAAACCCTCTTTCTAACATATGTTCTGTTTTTCATACTGCAAGTTTAACCAGTACTGCTGTAAAATAAATGCATATTGTTAGAGGCGATTTTTTGGGGATTACCCGAAGTATCAACACAAAGTGGTTATAAGTTGTAGAAATGAAGGAGGATTCAAGAAATCAAAACTAAAAAAAATTTTGTTCAAACACATTTTGTTATTTTTCTTATATTTCATTTCTTCTCTTTTCTCTATTGACCAAACTGTTCTTTTTCAACTCTTACGTTAGTTATTTCTTATTCAGTTTACTATCAATAAGGCCAACCAAAGCCATACCTAGAACATTTCAATTCATAAATACATTTTAGTGCCAGAAAAAACGATTGACAACAAATAGAACGAAAAAAGAAAACACGTTTAGAGACTGGTAAAATTTGACAACAACTACACACACAGCCTTTACAACCAACCAACCAACCCAATATACAAAGAAGATCTGTTTTTTAATTCAAAGATTCTTTTTTTGTTATTCCATTCAAGATTACGATACATCCCTACTTTTCTGTTACAACTGAATACAGTGTGGGTTATTCATTACACACTAGAGAATTAAACTACCTCAACACACTCGCTTCCTCGATTCTTTTCCCATTTAAATTGGTGGATATTTTCTTTTTGTTCAAAGCTTAAATAAGAACAAAAACGAGTATCTCGATTGAGAATTATTATAATCTTATCAAGAGTTCTTTGTTTTGAGATTTATAATTACACTTCGCAAACCTAAAAACTATATCAACACACATACATATCTATATTTCGTGTCAATTGGGTCCCTGTTACATCCGTCAATTGCTCGGCAAATTTAACAATCAAAAGGGTACAACACAATAATTTTTTTTTGTTATCTGATTCCAATAAGTTTTTTAATTTAGCTATACAAGTCTAGCTTTCCATCTTAGCTGACAAGCTATTAATTTGGACAATAACTAATAGACTAGAGAATATTCAACTTAGTTATCTAAAACAATCAAATCAAAGTATATGTCAAATTGAATATTGCCAGTTGATTGATTGATTGTTTAATTTTTTTTTATCATTAGGTACACTCCCGTTACTTCCCTTTCAAATTAAATCAAGCAACAAAAAATTTATTGATTATAATTTTCTTCTTTTCTTCTTTTCTATTTTTCTGTTCTCCCAAATTACTATAACAAAGAGAAAGAAGGTTTGAGAGGGAGAGAGAGACAGAGCCCCCTTAAAGAGAAAAAACAAATATTTCAAAAAAAATTTATTATTTCATTATTTCAATATTTTAATATTTTAATATTTTATTTTTAGCTCAACATCTAGAGAAGAAAGAGAGATAACCTTTAGAGTTAACTTTCCATTTCCATCAAGTCAATTTATTTAAATTCCACTTTCGTTTATACTTTTTTTTATTTTCCCCGTTTTTGTATTTTTTGATTCATTTATTATTCCACTTCCAGATATAAGATTATTCTTTAAAAAAAAAAATGACAGAGCATAGTTCACGAAGAAATTCTTTGACTTCAATGTCAACTACTGCATCATCGCAGAACAACATTTCCGTACATGATTTATCTACAGACAACCTAATTGCAGTGGATAGTAAATTTGTGAAAAAGCCAACAAAGAAATTTCCCAACAGTAATGGAATCTCACCAAAACTACTAAGTGATACAAGTTTTCGTAGTCCTCCTAGTGGCGGTAGTTCCTTTTATTCTAAAGAAGGAGTATATTATTTCCCTAATGGTGAAGTATTCAGACCAAGAACAACACCAGCAAAAAGAAATAGACCAAACAAGATACATACTGATTCTCCACCAACAAAGTCCGAAAATACTTTTTCACCAGTTGACACTATCGTACCGAATAATTCCTTTGCAACAGATTCACCAACTCATAGTCCAGTACATTCCACCCATTCTTCATCCGCAAATAGTGCGTCTACTTTACCTAGTAATAGTGGGAAAACTTCAATACATTCAAATAATTCTTTGACGTCGCTACCCAAGTCAGCTTCCCTTCAGAATATTAAAGTGTTAAATAAACAGAATTTGGTGCTGACTATAAGAAGTAACAAAGGAGATATTGCAACCAATATTGTACTTGAAGATAGTACCACAAAGATGCCATATGAATCGTATCGAAATAGCAACAGCAGTTCTAGTTTGAAAAATAGTCACAAACTCCAATCTCAAAATATCACCAAAACCGAGCAATATTCCAACACATCCTCATTCTCATCTCAAACATCTAATGTATCCAATGTTTCCAATTTGTTAGCGGAAAATGCCGACAATTCCCATTCAAATGTTAATCGATCAGCTACAAATACTCCATCTACATCAATAAGTGACGACCACAATCGACTTTCCAATGAAATCAGAAACAGCTCTGGGTCATCTTGTGATGAGAGTAACAACAATCGTCCAGATTCCGCAACCGAAGATGCTGCCCTAACCACACTAAATGAGACTAGTGAGGAAACATTTAGGACAACTCCAGCCTCAACATTACGATCAGTTAGTGTGGGCCATTCGAATAATTCATCTTGGGATAATAGAAATGTATCTGATCTGCGTCGATTTGTACGCGATGAATCTGTATCGTCAAGTTCTCGAAGTGAGAGGAATGTACCAAGATCGAGAAATTTGCAACACTCATTGTCGAGTCCTCTCACAGTGGGCAATAATGATTCACCAAATTCAACAAATAATTCGTCTGCTGGTAATACTCCTTCCTTGTTATATGACAACACACCACCATTAGATGTGCTAAAGCAAAGAGAATTGAGCAACCGTTCTGGAAACAGTTCGCCAACCTCCTTGTATGGTAGCAGCAATTCGAATAGTATTTCTCAGTTGGGTGCACCAGTAAAGCCAACATTAAGAGATATATCTCGTTCGTCAGAAATGTCTAGTGAAGAAGAAATTTTCAAGACTCCAGTTAGTTCACCTGATCAAGAGCTGTTCAAAGAACCCAAAGATACACCAAAGTTAGCACCACCATCACCAACGTCGTTAAAGACTGCTACTCCAATTGTTACACCACCAAACAAGATCAATGCTTTCCGGCCGCCTCGAATTAGTGCTGGATCGATATTAGATTACAAGAGACTGAATACAGACACTAGTATCAGTACAAGCACTAACTCCAGTAGTAGTGGTGGGACTAGTAATCGAAAAAGTCAAATAAGTTTGTTACCAGAGCCAACAATAGATACCGAATCATTTGTTGAACAATATTTCCATGATTCATCGCCTGAACTGTACCAGTTGAGTGAAATCATTTCGAATTTAAATTCTACTCCAACCAAGACTCATCATCAGCAACAACAAGAACAATTAGACAAAGATCAAATTGAACAAGAACAAAAAGAATACTCACGATTAATCAATGAAAAACGTCAACTGTTGCGTTCTAGTAGTGCTGGAGCTCCAGTTAAGGAACAGATTATCCAGGTTAGTGAAGATCAAGCAATAAAGTTTATTCCCTCACCAACAGATTCTATAACCTCCACGCCAAGAAGTTCACGATACTATGATATAAGCTCCAGCACTTTCAACAAGTTTTTGAATGATAAACAAGTGGAGATACCTCCAAGAGGTGATGTCATGATTGTCAATAATAATAAAATCAGAAAGCATCATCGTAACGCCTCATCTACATCGTCAGCTGGTGATTTTTTTAATGCGCAAAAGAAGACACCAGTTAATGCATCTGCAGATCCAGCACCGCCCATAACACCAAAGAGAAGTCCTATACAAGAAGTAACGACACCTCAAATCACAGGTGATTCTCCGCCACCTCCACCACCAATTGAAAAGTCACCTGGAATGAGAGTGAAGGGGAGACCAAAGAAGAAAAGATCCAAGAAACACGGAGATAAAAAATCAGATACAGATGGTAAAGATGAATCGCATTCAAGTCTGAAACACAAACCTTCTGAAAAGGTTTCTGGTAATGCTATCGGCAAGAAGAAGGAAGTTGAAGAGTTCACTATTCCAATAGCGATTCAAACGCAACCTATAAAAGCTCCACCACCACCACTCTCATCAGCAACCAACCCTAATGTACTGGATCGTCGTGATGCACTGGGACATCTGACCAGTAATAAAAGTAGTGAAAATGAAAGAGATCCAAGTCCTACACGACTGGTTTTATATGATGCATCTGGTACTTTTGAAGAAGAATTGGCCAAACAATCTTTAAAATTAAAGGATATGAAAAACGAAGAACAATTTGAAGATCCTGTAACTCCAGAGAAAAAGCCGTCAAAGCCTGTTAGATCATTGTTATTGAATGAAGATGCTGACAAGAGTAAGAATTTAGGAAACAGTTCAAATAAATCAGAATCGAAGTTGAATGAATTACCCGCAAAGGCATTGAAAAAGACGAAATCATTACCATCGGTGGTTTCCGATAAATCACAAGTTCCTGATATACTTGTTCCATCATCTGAAAAGTTGTCAGCACATAGTAGGTTTGAACCAACACGTAAACCACCTCCAATTGGGAAGAATGAACAAGACTTTTCCAACACAACGGTTGCAGATGAGTCTTTTGATCTGATTTCACATCCACCACCACCACAGCCAATGCAACCAAAACAACAATTTCACAAAAACCTGCCTAAATCCCATATCTATCAAAGTGGTACTAATGCAGCCATAGAGGGAAACCTTCCACTTAATCAACAAGATACTAAGAAAGGTGGTACTAATTTCAAATCATTTTTTAAGATGTTTAAACCTCAAATTCATGAAAAATCAATGGAAAAATCAGAATCAACCACTTCTTTGGCGTCTGCAGGATCCGCTGGATCGAGATTATTCAAGTTTAGAAGACAAAAGAAAGAGGATCAAGAAGATTTGCCAGTGATTGCTGAAAAACAGAAACCACAATTAGGTTTCAATAATGAGAATAGAGTTTCGGTATTGAGTGAAATAGCCCCTTCGATAAAATTGGGGTCATTACCTGATTTTGAACCTGAAGAAACTGGGTTATTTGAAGAATTGATGTTAACCTTTGATGAAAAATTTGAAAGTGAATTAACACCAACGTCACCACCAAATTTTATTCATAAAATTACTACTGGGTCAAGTAGTTTGAATGAACCATTTTTAAGAGATGATGAATTATCGATTGCCCAAATTCAAGATCAACAATTGAAAGATGATGCTGATGGAGAATCGGGTCCATCTATGTCTAGTGGTGATGAAAATGATGAAACTGAAAATATGGATTTTATTCAAAGTGAAGCACGTTGGGCTACAATGGATGAAGGTGCATTGAATGCATATATTGATAAAAGTCTGGAGGCTACTCTTGATGCGAAAACTAGTAGAGAATTGGAAAAATTTAGAGATCAAATGGCAGCAGCAGCAGCAGCGAGTGCAGGTCCAGGTGCACCTACTATCACTACTACTGATGCTGGTCCGGCTGTTGGCTTTGGTGATGCTAGAACTGCTGGTGCTTCTGCTAATACTACTAGTCCTGTACCCATCACCGAACATAATGAAAAAGTTTCTACTCCAGTTATTACTGCTACTCCTTTAATTGCACCACTGCTTGTTGGAACATCTAAAAATATTAGAATGCTGGCTGATGAAAAATTTGACCCAGTTGTTGATGGTTCTGAAACAAGCAGTACTCGAGATGGAGTCAAAAAATCAATGGTTATCGATAGTCAAGAATTACAATATATTTTCAATAATCTTACTGATGATGAAAAGAAAAATTTACCACCTCATTTGAAATATATTCGACAATTTAAAGATTATCCTAAAATTGAAGTTGATATGAAAAAATTTGAAGATTTATCAGAAGTTAAATTATTTGTTGATGAATCAATGAGCAAGAGATCGATTTTGAAAAGACGTAAGAGGATGGGTGGTGGTGGCGGTGGATTCACTGCTACTATGAAACAAACTATGATTGGAGGAGGAGGAGGTAGTTCTGGCTCATCATCCAATTCTAAACGTGTTGTTTTCACCAATAAGATATCTATTAATGAAACGTTTGCCAGTGATATGTATAAGAGATATAATAAAGCCGTTACCCAATATTCTTTGAGTGATCCAAAAGAGATTAATAAGATCAAGAATGAATTGAATTATTATAAATGTAATGAAATGTTGGTTCATGAAAGTTCTCAAAATAATACACATTTCTTTTACTAAGGAAGGTTGACTTATCAAACTACACCCAGACAATCAAAATTTCCCATAAACTGTATAATTATTTAGATAGATTTTCCTGTATTTTTTTTTATTTATTTAGTTCATTTAGTTAATTCTAATCATTTTATTTTGTTTTATTGATAAATACATTGTTTATTCTATGTTGTAGTATTGTAAATTTTCTACATATATATGTATAAATGTATTAACTTCCACGATAAGTAGTATAACTATAATTACTTAACAATAAAGGAATATGATAATGATTATCTGGTGGATTATCAATAATAAATGAAATTTCAACAAATGGGAAAAATGTTCTACCACCGTCACCACCACTAGTCGATCCTTGTTGATTTTGAGCCAACAGTAAGAAATATTTCCCAGTTAAAAATTTAGCTTTATATATCCCTGGTTTTAAATTATCCCATGATTGATGATTATTCTTGCTACTATTTTTATTGATTCCTAGATTTTGGAAATCTCCATTTGGATTAATTATCCATTGTTTAATACGTCCATCATTATCAGTCTTTGCCATTGCAAAATGTTTACCATTGGTTGTAGTTGTGTCTTCAGATATTGAAGATAATGAAGGATCATTAGATATATGAAACAATTGAACAATGACACCAGAAGCTGGTTTTCCTAATGTGGTATCTAATATATGACAAGTAATTGGATCAACAGACATTGTGGAGAAAAAAAAAGGAATTGTATATTTTCAAGATGCTATTATGTTAACTGGTGAATATATGGTTTGCCTTGTAGTTGGCTATTAAAATGATAATACTGAAAGAAAGAATTGAAAGAAGTATTGATGATATTTTTTTTACATATATGGTGGATTCAATTTAGTTTTATATAGTTTGATAAGATATTTCTCTCCCACCGCAGATAACCGAAGATCAAAATTGCTCTCTCCGCAAAATCACCAATTACAAATAAACCCACACAAATGGTAATAAATATACTATATAAATAAATAAATAAATAAGGTAAACATAAAGGTTCTATAATAATTATCCTATATATTTCC
>OKKB01000275.1_pt1 | contig 18425 bp, 5 predicted proteins | sample 1613931 | NCBI WGS metagenome assembly OKKB01 (sample SAMN04436893, study PRJEB24849) | human gut metagenome | biome: human gut; feature: NICU; material: stool | host: Homo sapiens | place: USA: Saint Louis, MO | collected 2012-02-08
TATATATATATATTTATATATTTGTGCTCATTATCAATTTTTTATATAATTAACTTATTATTGGTGAATAGAGTAAATGTAGTTGTAGTTGTGGAAGAGTTATGTGTTATACTTGCCATGTCATATTCAAATGATATTTTTGAACCAATAAAGAGAGACAGAGATGATTGTGATTCAGACCAACCGAAAAATCAAACCAAGTTTTTCTTTTTCTTTTTCTTTTTCTTTCTATCCAACAACAACAACAACATCATCAACCAATCAAATTTACCTATTCAATAAACTAAACTAGACTAGACAGGAAAACATTCTAATCCTATAAATATGTCATTGAATCAATATATAAGACCAGTTAGAACAAAACTACTGCATATATCATGTATTAGAAACATATCAATTACTCAATCATCCATCAACACAACCATTAAAAATGATGAAAGTATTTCTAAAACCACCACTATTCCAGAAAATATTCAACAAGCTAAAGAATTAGCAGGATATAGAGCTTTAGAAATACCTGAATTCAAAACTTTAGGTTCAGCAGAAGGTACCACGGCCACGGCCACAGGCTCTTCTTCTTCTTCTTCTTCTTCAATTCTATCGATTAATGTACCACCTTCAGTGCCAGTTTATATTAGACGAGGATCATTATTATTAATTTATGGAATTCAAGAAATATCATCAATTGATTCTGTTAGAAGTCAATTACAATTTCCAAATTTTTGGAAACGATTAATTTATGGAGGTTATGTATCAGGCTATCAAAAATTGATTTCAACTACTCCATTTTCATTATTAATTAGTTCCAAATCAAGAAGTAGTGGTAGTGGTGGTGGTAGTGGCAGTGGTAGTGGTTTTGAGAAACTGTTTGTTAATTTAGTTTTGGATGGGACTACTGATTGGGCAATTTTGGATAAATCGGCATTACAAGTATATACGGGGAATTCACTTTCTATAACCATGCATAAATTACCTAAATTTATATCGAAAAAATTATCTCGTTCATTGAAGAAGGACAAAAAGAGCAAGACTAACACTAACAAATTGGAGACGGGATTATTTTCATGGAAAAAATTGGGATATACTTTATTAAGTGGTAGAGGAAAAGTTGGACTTGTTGGTAATGGTTCAAGTTCAGGGTATGGATCATCAATTTATAATATTAATTTAAATCAAAATGAAGAAATTTTAATTAATAAAAATAATTTATTAGGTATAACTGTTAATGGTCCTTATGATTTACAAAATTGTATTGTCAAATATGAATTCCCCATAATCAACAATGCCAACCCCACAAACACAAACACAAACATCAACATCAAAGAACCTGTGACTATTGTAAAACCAAAATTAATTCAACCTACAACATGGAATTTAATTGTATTGAAATTGAAAAATTTTAATAATGGATTTAAAAAATTTTTCCAAATTATTAATAAATATACTTTAGGTTTAAAAACTACTAGTTATAATTATTTAGCAGGTAATCAAGATTTTATTAAAGTTATTGGTCCCAGAAATTTACTTTTACAATCAAATACAAACAAAAGTCATCGTGGGTTTAATAATATAATCCCTAGAAATAAACCACAAGCAAAAGTTTGGCCAACCAATCAAACTACTACAAAAGTTGATGAATCTTCTAGTTTCTCTACTCCTAAAGATTATTTGAATCATGTTACTATTGAACCTGGTAAAGGTGCAGTGTTTAAAAGTACTTTAGATTTTTCAGAAACTGTTGAATCAATTGAAAACAAGAACAAGAACAAGAACAAGAGTAAATAGACATATCTGTAAGTACAATCTATAATATATAATATATAAACTATTCCAAATTATAAAAGTAAAATCAATTTATATATAATTAAATTCATTAAAGGGCATGATAAAATATATTTTATACAAACAAAATGGAAAAAAAAAAAAAAATACATAACTGAAATATACAGAATTTAATTTCAATAAATACAAACAAACACACACATCACAACACACAGTATATATGCTTAACGATCTTTCCATTTTTCAACTTTTTTCGTAATTGGTGGTAATTTATTATTTGATCCATTATCATCATTATCACCATCACCATCACCACCAAATGGTCTAGTGTTTGATTGGAAATTTTCTCCTAATAATTGTGAAATCAGAGGTAATTTAGGAGGAAGAGGAGGAGGTGGTGGTGGTGGTGGTGATGGTGAATCTTTATCAACAACAGACTTAATATTCTCCTTCTCCTTTTGTAATACTTGAATTGTCGGGTTATTGTCATTGTTGTTTAATTTCAATTTCAATTTCAATTTCAATTTATCATCATTGTTATTATTATTTTTTTCTTCCATTAAAACATAATCTTCTTCTTCATCACCTTCATCCATTGAAATATCTTCATCTTCATCACCACCTTCTTCTGATCCATTATTAGTTCCATGTTGATCAGGACCATCATCATGACGATGACGATGAGTACTGGAATTATTCTTCTTCTTTTTATTATTTTTCTTCTTATCAGAAGAGTTAGTACTAGCAATATTAATAGGTTTCTTTTTATCATTCTTCGACAATAAGGATATACCATTCTTGGTACTGTTAGTTGATGGTTTCACACCACCACCACTACCACCACCATTGGAATCTTTATCCCATATAACACTTGAATTAGTGGAAGAATTAGTAGATCCTTTATTTAATGAAAGTGCACTATCCTTGGAATATATGGAATCAGAACCTGAATTTGATGCTTCTCGATCAATATCTTTTGCACCACGATGTTGACGACGTTTATGACGGCGACGACGACGACGATCACCACTACTGATATTACCTTCATTATTTGAATTTTCTGAACCTGAACCAGAGCCAGAGCCGGAACCAGAGCCAGAGCCGGAACCAGAACCAGCAGCTGAAACAGAAGCAGAACCTGAACTAGGTGTAGATCCAGAAACAAACCCAGAACTTGATCCTGATAAACCATCTTGTAATTCTTTCCCTGATGATGTTGATGATGATACATCATTTGAAACACTTGAAAAATATGAATTTGATTTATCTTTAAATTTAAGATTCTTCTTTTTATTCTTCTTTTTCCGATTCTTTCTTTTCCTTCTTTTCTTGGAAGTACCACCACCACTACCACCACTACTACTACGACAACTAATTCCATTACTTCCACTGGCACTACTGCTACTCCCACTGCTGCTACTACTGCTAGTATGACCATCATTATCACCATTAGATGAACTCAATGATTTTTGATCATCTTTTTCATCACTTATTCCTGTGATTGGTACCGGTGGGGTAATCATATTTGCTGATGAAGATGATTCTGATTCATTACGAGGATTTAATGATACTGGAGGTGATACGGAATTATTCCCTGATGATGATGATAATGGTACAGCAGAAAATCCCACTGGGTTGGCATTATTAATTGATGATGATGATGTTGATGATGATGGTAATTTTGTTGGGTCACTATTTGGTGGATTTTTCAATTGTGACCCTGGCCCTGAACCTGAACCTGAACCTGAACTTGAAATTGACTCTAATGATATGATAGATTGAGGAAAAGAAGAGCTTCGTGAATGATATTGGTTCGAGTAAAGTTTGTTGTTGTCTTCATTACTGCCATCATTGTTATCAGTTTCTTTTGTAGTTCCACTAATCTCCTCGTTCTTAGTTGTGGTATTGTTGTTCTCTTTGAAGTCAGATTTGGTTTTACGGGAATCATCATTATTTCCACTTATAGCACCAGTTTGATTCTCTTGATACTTGTCACTACTTTCATTCGGTAAAGTTTGTCTATTGGAACTTTCAAAAGTATGCAGTGGTGATGCAAGTACATTAGTATTACTACCACTACCACCACCACCACTAGTTAAAGGCTGCAAGTGTGGTTGTGATTTCGGTTGATCAAAAAATTGATAATAGTTGTGGGATGGAAAAAATGTTCCTGGTCGTTGATTAAATGTATGCTGCTGATGTACTGATGGTGATGCAACTTGTGATTTAGGGAATGATCCACCGGTATTATTATTATTATTATTATTATTATTACCAATTGGAGAAGTTAAATAATGAATTGGGGTTTGATTAATTGGGAATGAAGAACGTCCAGTATAAATACCATAAACTGGAACTGCAGGCACACCACTTGGTAATGGTGTTGGTGTTGGAACAGATAATGGCTGTTGTTGTTGTTGTTGTTGTTGTGACGAATTACCAACAATACCTGGCATTGATTGCATTTGTTGTGGATTTGGATGTTGGAATGAAGATGAAGATGAAGACGATGACGATGTTGTTGGAGCCAGACTTGGCACAACATAATATTTCGACATCACTTTCTGTACTGCTCTACCTAAATCAGACCAATCAAATACTTTTAAATCTTTTTCAATGTTTCTAGGTCTGGGGTTTTCCATACTCATAATAAGATCAAAAAATCTACGATCATTTTTATTTATTCTGGAAATTGTTGTTGGTTTTAATGATTGTAAATTTCTTCTAATACGATTTTTTTCATCAACATCAAATGTTTGTTTCACCATATATTCTAATAATGTAATAATATCAACTGATGTACTAATATATCGTGATTTTTCTTTCCAATAAATACATGAAATGATAGGTGACACATTATCATATTGTTCAGGTGTTATTGGTTCAAAATTAACCATTTGAGTTGAACCTTCACTTTTAAAATTAAATTTAACTAATCGTCTCAGATTTTCAATTTCATTGTTGGTCCAAAATTTCGTCATGGTATTCAAATCTTTAAGAAATTTTAGATTGACTGCATAATAAGGGTTCAAATGATTTCGAAACAGTCTTACATATTGAATGTTATTGGAGTTTGTGTTGTTGTGATACGATGACGTTGACGATAATGGTTCAGGAGGTGGATATTGTTGTTGTTGTTGGTGGGGTTGTGTTAGTAGTTGAAATTGAGATTGTTGTTGGTGGGGTTGTTGCTGTTGTTGTTGTTGCTGTAGTAATTGATGCTGGTGTGGGAATGGATGTATAATGGGTTGTGGTTGAGATATTGGTGTTTGTGTTTGTTGTTGATGAGGTAGAGAAAAATGCGCCGGTAACTGTTGTCCCGGCAATTGATTTATTCCAGGTACCAGAAAATTCGCGCCAGGTGGTGGTGGTAATGGTGGTGGTGCAACATTAGATTGGTTGATAGTATGTGAAGTTGGTTGTTGGTGATAATAGTTCTGTCCTTCATTCTGTGATAACTTTTTATCATCATTTCTATTAGCCATTGTAAGTTGTTGTTTTTTTTATTCTCCTTTTTTTTTTGGATGTTGTTGTTGTTGTTAGGCTAAACACAGTTATATCAAACAAATATACAACTTACAGTACTACTATTGTCTTCCAATCAAGAATAATTTAATGTTTCGTTCTCTTTTTCAATAGTAATACAAACTGACTGGGGTGCTTTACCTCCAAAAGAAAAAACAGGGCTAATAATTAGCAATGGTAAAATATTTGAAACACTTGATATATGTTATATCTGGAAGTTACAAATAAAATTTATAGGTGAATTTGTTTAATATGATAACTGTAATGGAAACATAAGTTAGTATTAATTCACAGTAAACTTCCTGTTTGTCTATTATATTGTTAATGGCAATATGGATTTGGTTTTTGTTTGATTTCAACTAAAGAATTTTGAGGAAAAGAAAACGGTTTCAAATTTGAAAATTTGAAAATTTGAAAATGGGAAAATGGGAATAGTCTATTGAAATAGAACAAAAAGAAGCACAAGAAGGAGACGAATATGTAAGGGAAATATTGATAAAATAGCAATTAGTTTGTCGAGGGAAATTAAATTAAAATTTGATCATGCCAATGTATTGTAATGAATAGTTTGAAATGTAAACAGTTGAAGACTAAAAGTAATCGTATGTTTACCTTTACTTGTTGAATTCCGTTGATAATTGTTTGTTAACGGTATAACCATTTGGGTTATATTATTGAAATTAAAGGTTAGGATAATTTGTGGTAATCCGTTTGGTAGTGCCACATGATCTTTCTGAAACAAAAATTTTAAACAATTGGCAATCATTTTCTATTTCATTCATTCATTCATTTAGTTATTTAATTTAACAGCTATGCTTTAAACTAATATTGAATGTTTATTTATTCTCGGAATTCCAATTCTAATTCGTCTTTAGCTATTGTCATTGTCTCAGTTGCTGAATTGCGTTTACTGTATTGTTTCTTTCCTTTTGACGGATTAAAACTAGGAGTTAAAGTCGATCAAATATTACTGAATTCCGTCCACAAGTTGATAACACATTCTTTCATCCCAAATCGAATCATTAACTTGTAATATCGTCATTAAATTAAGAATAAAATACATACTTAAAAACAATCAAGTAGTAGTTTATAATAATTTGTAATAAAAGAAAAAAAAGGAACTTTCCGTATAAAACAAATATTTTAAAACCAAAATAGGGCCCAAGATACTAAGCCAATATATATATATAATAAATAATAAATATTAAATAATGAATAATAAATAACATCACGGAATAGAAAAAAAAAGAAACTTCTTTTTATTCGTAAAGAAATTAAACAAATGACAAAATGAAATGAATCAAAATCCTGGGCAGACGGCCGTGTGGGTTGCGGTAGCGGTAGCGGAGTTGGATATCTCTGTACTTATGTATGTATGTACAACAAATATAATAAACCCTATAATGCTTATATTTACGTAATGGATGTATGATGACCTCGGAACTGATTTATTATTATTGAGATTTACAGCAATTTTCCGGCCCAGCCCCCCCCAAAAAAAATATACCAATGCAAAACAGGAAAAAAATTTTTCCTACATAATGAAAAAACCGGAATTCCTTGCTTTATGCATCTTCATGCATATTTAGTCAGCTCCTCCTCCTCTTCAAACTACTACCACTACTACTGCTAATTACTAATTAAAACTACGACGACAATTATTACTACGACCCACCACCACCACTGCTCGCTCTTTTGTGCTTGTATGCTAACTCAACTTTTAGTTAAAATAAAACTAGTACAAACAAACATATTCTCAAATTTGCACCCTATGTTTCTATCCATATGTAACTATTGAACAATTTTTTTCCATTTGATTGATTACTTTTACTACTTCCTTCCTCCTTCAGTACAACTATCAATATTATATTTAATCTAATTATACTGTTTGCAATGCAGATGACATATACGGAGGGATTTACCATCTCACAATCTAAAACTTTTGGAATACAAATGCTGTTCAATATTCACAATATCCTTTGTTTTTTATACAGTTATTTGAAAATTCCAATTGACAATCGATATATAATATACAGTAGCAGGGGCTATTACATTGCATAAAAAAGCATCATTATTCTTTACCCCTATATCCTGCCTCGTCGTCACCACTACTGCCGCTTTAATTATATGCTCTCCCCCTTTGGTTTGACTTGGTTTGGTTTGTCATTATAAAATAGCTTAAACCAGAAATTTGGCATTTCAGATTATTATTTCTTCACGTATCTCTAGTAGTTCTATTTTTGTAACTTTAGAAGTCAAAGAAAAAAGAAAAATAGACAAGAATAAACCCCCTCCATTTAAATATAATTAAATTAATTCATCTGATTGGTTCAATTTCTATTGTTTCAATTTTTTTTCTTGAATTTTTTTAGAGAGGTTTGGTTGGTTTGGTTTGGTTAGTTTATTAGTTTTTGGATAATTTTTTTTTTTTAGTTCTTCGGAAGTCCGTAAATTAATTCACATTGGGTGCAAAAAAAATGTAAACAACGTAATGACTATATGCAGTACTTCTTTTTTTTTTGTTTATGTTTTGTGACGGGAATTGCCAAGTGAGATGAAATTACACAAAACTCTAAAAAAAAGTTTTTTTCCAACTCTCAAAGGGGGGTGGAGGGGAGTGGGGGCGTCGACAGAAATAGTGGAAATGGTAAAATATACAAATATTAAGATAATAAATATAGATAGACAGACAGTAATATAATTAAGATTGATTACGTTAATCATATTAAATTTATAGTCAGACATGAGTGGTATTATAAACTCGCTAATCAAACATATCTGTAGTTATTATATAGAGGTAGTAAGCCAACACACACACATGCACCCTGTGATATCTCTACGGTTTGAAAATAAGAATTACTCCTTGATTTTTGATTTTTGATTTTACTTTTTTATTTTTCCCAAAAATCAATTTCACCAAACAACAATCTCCCAATAATTATCAATAATAGTCAAAGATATAATGAGTATCTTTACCCGATGATATGCATATGAAAACTACGCAAAATTAATATGAAATTACTATTGATTCTAGAAAAAAGAAAAAAATAAATCAAAATAGCCTAGTCGACGACGACGACAATAAGAAATAAAGAGTTTCAACAAAGTCATGAATTTTTAAAGGAGAATTTCATATTTCAAAATGCAAAAACGGAAGTTTACTTCTTTCACCATTGTTAATTTATTATTGTTATATTAACAATATATATTGTTGTTGGCCTTATGTGAAAAGCCGTGATATCATATCATCCGGTGGTGGTGGCATGTTAAATGAAACTTCCACACACGTTTTAAAGTTTTGCCCTTATAATTATTATAATAAGATTTATCTTAGATAGATTTTATATCAGGGATACAAACTATAATGAAAAGTAATTGACGACCCTCGGTGCTTTCAATTCTTTTTTTTTTTTCTTAACCTCGTTTCTTCCTACCTGTTTTATTAATTCCACCCCCTCTTCTCACCAAGAAAGGAGGGGTTTAAATTGATTTGAATTGAATACTAACAAGAGAGGGCTTTCTTTCCGAATCGTTCCGTCGTTTAACTTGGCTTAACTTACATCCCCTTGGTGAAGAAATAAATTGTTATGCTCCAACTGAATTACAAATATACCCTGCTTTCACCCCTGTGTATGTATGTATGTATGTAACAATATAATAATCATCATATGACCCTAACGTGGCTCAATTTGTTCTAGATCACCGGAATATTTTTTTTCCTGAAAGTTTTTCGTTGGAATTCTCGGAAAAATTACCAAAAATAAACCCCCCTAAAAAAATACAATATTTTTGAAATTTCAAGGCGACTACTTGCATTTACAGTATTCTCGGCACAATTCTTATTAATGTTGTTATTATTCTTCTTCTTTTTCTTACTAAATACCGAATAAAGAAACTAGTACGTAAAAAACTAAAAAAGCCTGCCAACCTGAATAATCCCCCCCTTTTTATGAAGCCCATACCTTTAAATATAATCACGGGATTCAAAACGCCATGATATCAATAATAATATTAATAACACTAACCAATACTTCAACACCAACAAGAACCACGACAATAAATTCCAAGTTTTCTTCATGAGAATGACCCAATTGTTCTTTTAACATCAGTAATAAATCCGATATAACTTCTAATCGTTGATTTAATAATTCAACTCGTTGATTAATTTCTAAATATCCTCTCATGGCTTGATAAATTGGTTCTAAATGAGGTTCAGCCCACATTAATTCTGGTGAATCCAATACTGATCCATGCAAATTAATATTTATTCTTAAGATAAATAATTCTCCAATAGATTTCATGATTTCATCTCTTGTCATTTCAACTTTCCCCGTATGTGCAATTTGTTGAGGGATTTCTTGAGTATCTTCAATGGTATTATCGACTAATTCTTCAAATAATGAGATTTTCACTGATTGGGCCAATCCATGAGATATAGATAATTTTAACATATAATTATCATCATCTCTTAATGTAATAAAATCATTATAAATTCTTGGTTGATATGATTTTGTAATATAATAATTAAATTCTTCAATTTGTATATCTTCTTCAGATAATTTTTCACTTTCAAATCGAGCTAAATCTTCTAAAAATGCTGCTTCTTCTTTAGTGGTATACCCCCACATTATAACTACTCCATATTCAAATATAAATATATCATTTTTCTTACCAATATCTATTTCTCCTCCTTCATCAGCGAGTCTTATAAGTTTACGCACAGCATCATCATCATCACTAATAATGGTGTCTGATCCGTTATTATTGTTGTTACTGCCTCGCCAATCTTTATAAGTGAATGGGGTATATAAACATTCATCAAATAATTTAGGACTTGTATTATGGATTTTCTTTTTATCTTTTAACCATCGTAATAATTCTTTCATTCTATATGATCCACAAGTACAATAAGCAGTGACTCTAGGTAATAAATCACGATGCAGTTTATTCAATGTTTCTGCATCTTTACGTGCTGATGTATCAGTGATTTTCTTGACTTGAGAATATACTCTTGTTGGTGGTGCATTTTCATCGTCGTCGTCGTCGTCGTCATTATCACCATCTTTGCCACTTAATGTATTAATAATATCTAGATCAGGATCTTCAGGTAATAATTTGAGTTTTTGCGATGTTCTACTAGTTCTTTGTAATCCAATTTTATTAGATTTGACTAATTTAGAATTTGTTTTAGCAGTATTAGATGAAGGAGATAATGTTGGTTGTTTTAGTGATACTAATGATGGTGTTGGAGTAATAGATGAAGTTGAAGCCGTTGTTGATGATGATGACGGTTTGGCCAGCAGTTGTGACGACGACAGTTGCTGCGTCGATGAAGGTAATACGATTGGATTCTCCGGGATTTCAGAACTTAGTAGTGGTGTTTTATCTGTATTATTGCTTGTCATATTAAGTATATATATATATGTGAGTTTATATTAAAGGAGGAGTGTTTTGGATTATATTGTTGTAAAATTAAAGTAATTGATTGACTTTATGATTAATCATCATCCAGAAGATTGTCGGCTAAGTTTTGTTGTTGACCTCTCACTTTTTTTTGTTGTGATGAATCGAGTGTACTGCATATAAGTTTCTGCTAATAAATTTTTTTTTTCTTTCTTTCTTTCTGAGATGCTCTTCCCAAATTTTCAATTAAACCAACCAACCAACCACCAAAGAGTACTTTCTTTCTTTCTTTTCATTAGTTGTTACCACTTACTACTATATCTTTATACACGTGTCTTGGAGTATTAATAAAGTTAGACTAATATCTCCTGACTATGCTGAAGCCAAGAACTAAAACAACAGAATCGAGTAGAAGACATGCATTCTCTTCATTTCGTGAAAGAGTCGATTCAATTAAAATCGAACCAAGTAAAAAATTAACTAAAAGGGTTTATGATTATATTGATACTGAAGATCAAACTGACTCATATTTCCTTACTACATTGGAACATTGGAAAGAAACTAATTTATCAGGGAATTTCACTGAATTTTTAAATAAAATTGAACAAAATTGTCAATCATTACCACAACTTATTTATCATCAATCAAGTATTTACCAAGCATTATTTGATGCCATTTCCAAGAATGATGTTCATTCAATTCAACCTTTACTTGAATTAATGTCACAATTTATTCATGATTTAGGATCGGATTTTTTACCCTTTTATACTAGGACATTGAAATTATTGACGGATTTAGTATTACTGGTCAATCCCAATGATTTCCAAAATAATAGAAATACTTCAAATGTTTTAGAATGGGCTTTTAATACTTTGGCATTTGCATTCAAATATTTATCACGTAATTTAGCTAGTGATTTAAAACCAACATTTATGGAATTATTACCTTTATTACAATTGACTAAGAAAACCTATATTTCCCGATTTTGTGCAGAAGCATTATCATTTCTTATACGTAAACTGAATCCCGAATCTTTAAATGAAATTGTTCAATTTTCATTATTTGATCAAATCGATATAATATTATATAATGACGCCTATTGTGAATCCTTAACGATTTTATATAGTGAAGCCATGAAAAATACAAAGGGTACTTTCCATTCTAAAGCCAATGTGATTTTCTCCAAACTTATGGAAAATACATTATATAAGGTCGACGCTAAGGCACAACCAAAACTTATTAGTATCATATCCGATATCATACTCGATATTTTGAATCATGGAACAGTGGAATCATGTGACAAGTTTTATGCGATGGTGACTAAATATTTAAACAGTTTACTTCAAAAAAATGACCCATCAGAAGTCGAATTATTAACTACATGTCAAATATTATCCACATTAGCATTTGCCGAATCAGGTAAGAAGATTACTAATTGGGATATTGTTCTTGAAACTGTTGATTTATTAGTCGAAAAATTAAACAGCATCAACATCACCACCACCACCACCACCACCAAACAGGAGTTACTTGAATCATATATTTATTTATTGGTTATTGTGTTTAGAAATGCTGATATTCAATCATTAACTATTAGACACAAGAAATATTTTGATTCAATTTATAATACGCCAGGATTTTTAACATTCACTGAAGCTAGTTTATCAATTGCCAAATCTAAAGTTATCAATTTTGGAATCACAAAACTTGTGCAAAACTATATCAATAACTGTTCCTCCAATGATAGTGAAAAATTGACATATTTCTTGGAGAAGAATGATATTAGTTCAAAATTACAAATTCCTCAATCATTAGTCACTCGGATTGCCAATGAAGTAAATCAAGATATTGAATCACAATCATTTAAATCAATACATTGGAAATTACTATTATTAAATTTTGCCAACAATTTCCAAGATATAAATTTACAATCTTTGAAAACATTATTGTTTAATTTAGGCAATGGCAATAAAAATCTTGCTGCTATAACTTTAGATATTATTTCTCATAAATTGAAAGAGCTTCTGGATTCTCAAACTACTCATTTGCATGAAGTAACATCGTTTTTGGAAACGAATTTCCATAAATTTGATACATCAGCAAAATTTTTAAATGCAATTAACAATTATGTCAAAACAACTACTCAATCTGGAGACTTTTTATCCAAGGCAATTACATGTTTACATTATCCAACCCATGAATTACGTACAAATGCCATTGAATTGATTTCCACTTTGGTTGGTGATTCCTCATCAACGTATTTATCACAAATTCGTCTTATTGAACAAATTCCTTTAAATATAAGTACTGGAAGAGATATTACTTTACGTATTAGAAATTTGGCTACTGAATTTCTGAAAGAAATAAATCCCAATGATTTAGATAAAAATTTAATTGTTAATTATTTCTTTGGATTACTTTCTAATAAATTCCAACCATCATGGACAGCAGTTTATGAAAGTTTACCACTTATTTCCAGTACTTGCAAACCAGAAATTTGGCAAGTAGCATATAAATTACTTACATTGGATTACACAAATGACGAAAACCATGAAGAAGATGAAGATTTAGTAAATTTCCCGTTTGAAAGCACATTGATTGATTGGCAACCACGTAATTCACGTTTATTAAATAATTTTGAACTGTTTGAAAATTCATATTTGGCACCTTATAGAAACATATCCGAGGCAATTGATAATAGTTTAGAAAGAAATGCCCATTTTGATAATATGGTTAGATCTCATGTTTTAAGTGCTTTGAAAACAGTACCATCAGTGGCTGAAAAGAATGCTGGCAAATTAATCCCCATTATAACCCATCAACAACCAACAACAGATGAAGACGATGGGTTACAATTTTGGTCACGTAAAGATCGTAATGAATTACTTGAATTATTTGCTAAATTCAAAAATTTACGGAAAATACCTGAAGGTGAAGAATTATATGATTATTTACTTGATTATTTATTAACTAGTAAATATGTCAAAGTTCAACAATTAGCTCTCGATGTTTTATTTACATGGAATAATCCATCCATAAACAAATATCGAGATAATTTGAAAAATTTATTAGATGATGCTATATTCAGTGATGAAATTTCCAATTTCATAATGACTAATTCTTCTTCTTCTTCTTCATCATCAACCACCAGTATTATTGAACCACAAGATAAACCGATAGTTATGAAATTTGTTATTAGAATTTTATTTGGTAGAGTTCAAGGATCACCTAAAAGTAATAGTAAACAAGGTAAAAAATTTGCCGTTATATCGGTATTACCAAGTTTAACTAATTCAGAAATTATATCATTTATTGAATTAGGAGCTAATAAAATAGGTTATGAAGGGTTTTTCAGTGGTCAAATTCCAAAAGCAAGTTTAGGACTTGATCAATCAGAATTGAAAAAAATTAGTGGATTTATTAATTTATTACTGGAAGTTTATAATACTTTGGGAGCTAATTATAGCGAATCATTACAAACCACCATCAAACCATTAGTGTTTTCTCTTGTTTCAGCACAAAATAGAATTGAATCAACAAGTTTGGTGGATTCAATCATAACTGAAAAAATGGCGAAAAATATTAGACTGAATGGTATGAGATGTTTAACTGAATTATTTAAAATTATTGGTGATGGGTTTGATTGGAATGATTATATATTTTTGATATATGATAATTTATTAAATCCAAGAATGGATACATTTGCTGATGAAAATTTACAACAACCTTCAGCTATGCTTAAATTAATATCATTTTGGATTGGTCAATCTAATACATTACCATTTTTATACATTGATGAATTTGCTGCTACAAGAGCCATATTATCCTTATTAAGTAAATCATCAGAAGCTAAAGAAGCAGTGACTATAACAGTATTAGATTTTACTATTAACGCATTGGAACGTAAAGATAATGAAATTGATGAAAAATATTTCACATTATTAGCGTTTGTGGTTGATTCATTGTTACAATATTTGCCTCAAACCATTGAAATGATTTACAATAAAGATGTTGGATCCCGAGCCATAAAAGTTTTATTGTTGTTGATCTCGGGTAAATATATTGAAGATCATGATACCAAATCAAGTTTAATTAAATCCCTCACTATTGCCCTTGAAAAAAATAATAATCAAATTGATTTGGATGATAAGGCAAATATTTTAGTTTCATTATCTTCATTAATTGATGAATATGATTGTGAATTTCATGAAATCCAACCATTATATGAAATTTGTTCAAAATTGTTAAAAATGTTTGCCGCAAGAAACGTTAGAGAAACTTTAGTCGTTGTTATTAATACTTTGGGGAATAAATTCAAACAAATCGAACCAATAGCACCAATTATTGCTGGGCTAAATGCTTATAGTGATAGAATGAGTGAATATGATTTTGAAAAACGTCTTGAAGCATATAGATTGGTGAATGAAGAGTTGTATACAGAGTTAACCCCAATTCAATGGTTACCTCTTTTATATTGTGCATTATTTTTTATCAACGATCGTGATGAATTGGTTATAAGAGTTAATGCCGGTTATATATTGAAAAGATTTGTTGATTGTTATTCCTCTAAAGAAGAACCAAAAGAATATATTCGTCTTCTTAAGGATATTGTGTTACCTAATTTAAAAATTGGTATTAGAAAAGATAATGAAGATGTTCAAACTGAATATATTTTGGTGTTGGAACACATTATTGAACATTCAAAGTATTATACTGATTTAGATGATATGAGAGTTTTAGTTGGCAATACTAGAAATGCTGCTACTGATGATGATGACGATGAAGATGGAGAAGATAATTTTTTCCAAAGTATTAATCATATTCAATTACATCGTCGACAAAAAGTCATCAGAAAATTACGTGACTATAAAGATGATTTGAAAGATAATAGTATTTCCCATTATATTTTACCCATAATTGAAGGTTATGTCACCACCAAAGAGGATAAACTTAGAAATATTGGGTTAGAAGCATTAGAAACCATTGGAGTTTTACTTAAATCAGTTACTTGGAATCAATATAAAGCCATTGTGAAACGATATATTGCCAATTTAAACAAAGCTCAAGATACATTAAAACAGCGGGTCAATTTAATCGTTGCTGTTTCATCTGCTTTAGCTCAATCAGTCAAAGAAAACAATACTAATTTACCCGATCAACAAGAACTTGATCAATTTGTATTATATGAGATTTCTCCACCATTATTGAAAATCTTACAAGTGCGTGATGATGAAACTATTGTGGCTCGTGCTCCCTTGGCAGAAGCATTAACCAATTTCATGTTATGTATCACTAAAGACAAGATTGATGGTGAATTACCGTCAATTTTAACTAGTACATGTCAAGTGATGAGATCAAGATCGGAAGAATTAAGAGATGCCGTAAGGAAAACTTTAGGTAAAATTGCTGTATCTTTAGGACCAAATTATTTGAGTTTTATATTCAAAGAATTGAAAACTGCATTATCAAGAGGTTCACAAATTCATGTTTTGAGTTTCACCGTACATTATTTATTAACTTGTGTGGCCACCATATTAAAACATTCTGATCTTGATGATTGTATTGAAATCATTATTGGAATTGTCATGGAAGATATATTTGGTGCTGCTGGTCAAGAGAAAGATGCTGAAGGTTATACTAGTAAGATGAAAGAAGTTAAATTCAAAAAAAGTTTTGATACAGCAGAAATCGTTGCCTCTAATGTATCATTAAATCAATTTGGTACCATTATTGAACCAATTAAAATGTTATTACAAGAAATGATTTCTCATAAAACTCAAGTTAAACTTGATGAATTACTTCGAAGATTATCATTGGGATTGAATCATAATCAAGAAGCTTCTAATATTGAAATATTACATCTTTGTTACGAAATTTACATGACGTCTAAAGAAAATGATGATGATGATAACGAAACCAATGGGAAACCCAAAGTTAGTGCCAAAGAACAACATTTCCTTACTATTTTGGATAGAAAAGTGAAAAAACGTGTTGATAAATCCCTTTATAAACAAACCATGCAAAGACTTTCATTTGAATTGTTAAGAACAGCAATTTCTCGTCATGATAATTTAATGTCCGTAACCAATTTACAAGGGTTTATCCCCTTATTGGAAGAAGGAGTCAAATCAGAAAATGAAACCGTGATAACGGCATCATTGAAAATTTTAAATATAATAATTCGTTTACCATTCCCTGATCAAGGAATTTTTAAAGCTTGTGCAAGAAGAACATTAATATTAATTAAAGATTCACCTTCAACAAATCTGGATATATGTCAAGCAGCATTAAAATTTTTAGCTACTACTATTAGACATAATCCTGAAGTAACCATGAAAGAATCAGCCATTAGTTATGTTTTGACGAGAATTCAACCTGATTTAGAAGAACCAAATAAACAAGGGTTGGCTTTTAATTTTTTGAAAGCAGTTGTATCCCAACATATCATGATCCCAGAAATTTATGATTTAATGGATAATGTTGCCAAATTAATGATTGTAAACCATTCGAAAGAAATTAGAGATATGTCAAGAAGTGTTTATTTCCAATTTTTAATGGAATATGACCAAGGTAAAGGAAGATTAGAAAAACAATTCAAATATTTGGTTAGTAATTTGACTTATCCAACTGAGGAAGGTCGTCAATCAATAATGGAATTGATTCATTTAATTGTTGTTAAAGCTGGTAAAGATTTATTAAATAAATTGGCATCATCATTTTTCGTGTCATTAGCCAATGTTTTAGTATCTGATGTTTCTTCAAGATGTCGTGAAATGGCTAGTTCATTGATCACAACCATATTGAAAAAATTGGATGATACAAGTAGTATGGAGAAATATTGTCTTGCGTGGATAAAACAATCAACCAATAGTCTTTTGAAAAGATGTGGTCTTAATATTTATAAATTGATTATAATGGCTCGTGGATTTGGTAAAAATAAGGAATTAGACAAGATTGCCTTGGATAATATATTGAATATAATTGAAGCCTCCAGAAACAGCAAAGATGATGACGAGGAGGAAAGAAGTATGCCTAGTACTAGTACTAGTGGTGGTGGTGGTGACGTTGAATGGGAACTTGTTTATGCTTGTCTTTCTACGTTCAGTAGCATTGCATCTATCCTTAAAGATCGAATATTTGAATATCGCAAAATTTGGAATGGAATTATTAATATTTTATTATTTCCTCATTCTTGGATTAGATTAATCACTTGTCGATTAGTCACTATTCTTCTTTCCAATAATGTTGTTAGTGAATCCCGGAAATATGATTTAGAAACAATAGCGACTAAATTGATTCATCAATTACGAGCACCATCGATAACTGAAGATTTAGGTACCCAAATCACCAAAAATTTAGTATTAATTGCCATGAAATGGGAAAAAGAATCTTATGAATGGGATGAGAAATTTGCTAATGATCAATTATTATCGAAAATTTGTGGTATAATTAAACTGGAACATGTACATTCAATTGTTTCAAAGAAATCATGTATTAAATTAACTGCCATGTTTATTCAATTTACTAATGAAACTAGAATTATCAAGATTTCTGAAATGATAATATCGGCATTATATAATTATACTGATCCGACATATGCTACACCAGATGATGAATTGACTAATTTAAGTTTAGAAGCTTTAGAATTGGTTCAAGAAAAAATCGGTACTACTGAATATACTAAATTATATTCCAATGTTAAAGTTAATGTTAAT
>OKKB01000276.1_pt1 | contig 18396 bp, 8 predicted proteins | sample 1613931 | NCBI WGS metagenome assembly OKKB01 (sample SAMN04436893, study PRJEB24849) | human gut metagenome | biome: human gut; feature: NICU; material: stool | host: Homo sapiens | place: USA: Saint Louis, MO | collected 2012-02-08
AATAAAAAATAAACCATAATAAAATGACTAAAAATACCAAAATATAACACATGCATTGAAAATAATGAAAATCTAATCTAATGATCTTGTCCAAAGAAATGAAAATGAAAAAAAAAGACGACGACGATGGAAGAAAAAAAGGAAGAAAAGGCCCAAAAAAAAATAATAAAGGGTATGAAGTAATAATGAATTAATCAAACCAAGTATATATTCCTTTAAAAATAAATCATAATAAAACAAGTCCATAAACATAATGCATAGATAACGACAAAGAAAATAAATTTATTTGAATCCCATTTACTTAGTTTTTTTCTTTCTTTCTCTTTCTCTCTGTATCTATTCATCTATGTTTGTGACTGTTTTACTTCTTCTTTATTGATCACTTTGGTGACTTTGGAATTCACAACATCATTTAATGATCCGTACAGAGTTTTATCTTTACTATGATTATTATTATCGTGTGATTTCTTGGTAATGCCACCGCCATTAGATGATAAACTCTTGTTATTATTGAACGAATGGATTTGCTTTTTCTTTTTAGTCATTGTAGAAGAAGGTTGTTGTTGCTGCTGCTGCTGCTGGTGTTGTTGTTGTTGTCTCAACATGCTTTGATATCCCATGGCAATTTGTTGTTGTTGTTGCTGTTGTTGTTGGTGAGGTGGAATCATGCCAATCATAGCACCATTGGAATTCATGTATTGATAAGGTACCATTTCGTGTTCATTCATTACCATATATGATTGGTTAATAGGTATAGGAAACCCAGAAGCGTCATACATTGGAGCAGTGGCAGCAGCAGTAGTAGCAACTGCACCAGAATTATTGGTCCAATATTCACTTTCAGGATGGACAACATTGTACAGCACCGGTATTTCTGCTGGGTAAAAAGCATTACCAGTTGCCTGGTCATAATATTGTTGTGGTTGACCACCATTACCAGTGGCAGCAGCAGCACCAGTTTGTGGTATTGCCTTTATATAGGTTGGGGTGGCGACTTGTCGAGTAGCAAATTGAGTTGCATATTTTGCTGAAATTGGCGGCACAAACCCGGCATTAGCAGTAGATGGGTCATTTTGATAAGCAGGGAAAAATTCTTCTCCACCATTAGCACTCTGTAGTGAAAAGAATTTAGCAGCTGATTTTGGTTGTAACAATCCGGATATTGTTGATGATGATATTGGGGGTAGTGGAGTTCTTATTGGTTGGGCTTGTTCAATCAAGTATTCGTCGTTGAAGGCAACTTGGTTTGATGTTGTTGCAGTCGCAGCTGTACCTGTAGGTACGCCAAGACTTGGAGGTATAAATAGTGTTGCATCCAAAAATGAATCGTAATTGTCTTCGATCATATTTGCATAACTTCCTGCCTGATAATTTGCATCCAAAGTAATATAATCTTCAGAATTTTGAGTGGTCTGATTGATATAATCCAATGGGAAATCGTCTTCATAATCTGAATTGGCTTTGTATTGACTTGGTGTGGCTTCATTAAGGAATCCAAACTCATCTCTACCGCGGGCAGTTGTAGTGTACTCCGGTGACGATTTTTCACTGCCATTACTTGGTTTGGTCGATGCCTCATTGTTGTTGTGTGTGGAGGTTGCACTATCACTGCCGCCACCAGAAGTGGTATTATTCAATCCTGAGGATACACCGGTGTCGGTTAAAGTGGTAGCAGTATTAGAAGTAGAGCTTGTGGCTGCGTCGTTGATTCTCTTCTGAGTTTCCATGTGTTTACCCAATTGAGTGTATAAACTGGAAGACTCGTCGTAATGGAATGATAATGCTGGTTCTCGATGGGCCATTGTTGTTGGTCTTTGACCCATTTTTTCCTTTTTCAAATCTCGTTCCAAGGCATCTGCCATTAACTTATCATGAGGAACATTAAACCAAAAAAACACTTTTTGTTTCTTTTGTGTTCTCAAACAAGAATTTTTAAATAAGAATTCTAAAAACTCTGAACGAGGAGGTTCCAAAATTGCATCGGCGCCACATTTCAAATTTCTTAAATCGGAGAAAATACCTTCTTCAAACTTTTTCCGATCAATGATTTTCCTTCCAAAATGTTCAAATTTATAAACGATACAACGGACGATATCGGTACCAGTGATAAAATATAAGTTATTCCAATAAACACAACTGACAAAACCTTCATCGTGGTTTAAATAGTATCTTCGAATCACTTGATTCTCTTGCCAATTTGCTGGAGCAGTGGCTAAAAAGAATTTTAAATCTTCAATTAGTCTTAATGATTCTTTTACCAGTTGAGTTGGTACAAGTGATGTAGGATCACCATTGTATGTTTTAGTAATTGACATGGCGAAAGAGTGTATTAGGCAGTTATATTATTTGATCCGCAACGAGGGGGGGGGCACAACAATTGAAAAATGAAAAAAGTGAAAAAAGTGAAAAGAAATATATTTAACTAAGAAGTAATGGATACTCTGTTGGTCAGGTTGGTAATGATTGATAGAAACGTGTTATATCCAATACTTTGTTGAAAATGGAAATAGTAATAATGCGACACTGGTATAAAATTGTAATTCAAAGTGTCAAAATAGCCCTAATTATTGAATTTGTCGTAATAAAATTGATTGGCAATATAGGACGTTATGTTAATGAGATCTGAGGTGTGAAGTGTACTCGAGGCAAGGAGAGGGAGGACGAGTGTGGGGGGAAGGTCGAAGGTTGTTCGATGTTTTGTAATTCTTTTTTGATTGTCAAACTAAAACTAAGACCAAAACAAATCGGAAAATTCTAAAACCCTTGTTTGAAATCAGCTCAAAAATTTGTGGTAGTGTGTGTGTGGACAGAAGTATATGTATGTGTGTTTCGGTTAACGGGGAACAAAAAAATTTGTTAGATCTTCCAACCTTCTTTCTTTAGTTATAAAAATATATGAAACTTGTAAAGAAAAAATATGAAATCAGTGATTTCGAAACAGTTTTATATCTTTTGATGTATTAAAAGTTTAAAACGAAACAACCCAATTATTTAAACTTATGATTTACAACAACACCAACAAATTAAAATGAAGATAATGTAAAGCAAGAATGTTTAGTTGGTTCTAGGAAATTTTTCTCTTTTTTTATGGAAAACTTTTTCGTGTCAATGGGGAAACAAAAACAAAAACAAAAACAACTAAAACAAAAAACTTCACGAGGAAATCGAGAATTGAAGAATAATAAAATTGTAAATCCAAATCTAAATTGATACAACTATAAATTCTCTTTGACGTTTTTCTTCTGGTATTATGTAGTTGTTGTTAGAATTTGATGATTCTAGATTAATTTCAATAATTTTAACCGAAATAACAACAAGAACTATTGGTATGCAAATTTAAAAAAAAGAATGTTTGCTCTTGGGGATGTGAATACACGATATTAAACTATATTGTTGGGAAACCAAGATAAATAGATGATTGAATACAAGGGGTAGTGTATATAACTGAAAACTATGGTAATGGAATGTTAAAGAGAACCAATTAGCCAATGTCTTTCTCTCTTTTGATTTGTAGAATGAATTCAAAAGAAATCTCGATTAGTAAGTGCCTGTGGCGTCTGTCAAAACTTTTAATCGTAGTAAGTAATAGTAGTAATAGTAGTTGTTTTGTTGAGGATTATAATTTGATTATGAGTTTTGAATCCTCGTTTGAGTGAAGATCGTTATGGAAACGAAACGAAACAGAATAGATTCACAAATAAAATAAAATTCTCTGTTACTATTTGTAAGAAGAATGTGTTTTGAAATTTTTAATTGAAACACTTTTGATTTATATATATATATATATCCAGGTTTTTTTTTAAAACCAACTGGGGGAGAGAGAAGAAGTAGAAGAAGAAGTATTGTTGAATTTAATTAATTAGATTGGAGTTGGGTCGTGTTTCAGAAATTCAAACCTGAAACATTTGTTTTTTTCTTCTTAATAACATCCATACACGGACATACACTTTACAGTAAAGTCTAATTAGAACCAAAAGTGAGACTAGAACCAATTCCAATTCCAATTTAAACTTTTTAGTGTACTCGTAATCAAAAAAAATGAATAAACAGCACAATTCTTTTGCGGTTTGATTTTGATTTGATTTTTGACATAACATTGACTAGGAATTATATTTGTTCTTTAAAGAGCAGCAAAAGAATTAGATCTAACACTAAGAGAAGAAAAGAAGGTATTATTTATTGACGTATGTTTAGATGTATATATTTGTTTTCAATATTCTATTTTTCTTATTTATTGGACAATTTTTTCGATCTAAACTTTGTTAAAGGATATGTAGAGCGAAGCAGGTGAGCACAAGTATTTGCGAAATAGCAAAGGGAACAACTAACAATAATATAAGGAGCAATTAAAAAACTCGTTCCACACCGATATACACATAAAAGCTAATCAGACTATTTCGTAACTGATTAATTCAGGGGGGAGGGACGAATTATTACTGTAACTGGAAAATATTCTCTCAAATGGTAGCACACATGATTCACTTAAGAAATTGTACAGGATAGTCAAAAGAAAAAAAAAAACTTGCTGTACATAAAGTGGTTCGAAAAATTGAAATAGAATCGTCTATTTTTTTCTTCTTATCTGTCTAAGGAACGAACTAAAACTAGTTAGTAGATTTCAAGTTAACAACAACAACAACAATATCATCATCATCACCAGTAGTATCTCTCTTGCCAAGCAAAACAACACGAGTAGACTACTTTCAAACAAAAAAGTGTAGAAGAAAAAAAAAAATTCGTTAAATTTGAGCGTAAAATATATATAAAGTTGTAAAGTTATAAAAAAAAACCCTGAAGCAACAGCAACAACAATAACAACATATAAATCAAAAGACAATCAAAAGACAATCCAACCATATACCATCATACCACCTAAAGATTCAAAATAAAAAAAAAGTAAACTAAACCAAAAAAAAAAAGAAAGAAAAAAAGAAAAAAAAAAGACAGAATAGACAAAAAAAATCATAATAGACTGTAATTGAATTATCATAATCAATTATAAACAGATCTATTTTAATCATAATCACACCAATCTTTTCTAAATGAGGAAACCAATTCAAGACCAACAGGAATCAGCTTATTAAAGCGACTTTTATTGACTTCTTGAAGATGGTTTTGATGATGATTCTTTAATTCGGTCAAAGGACTCGAAACAGGTCTAGAACCACCACTCGTACCGCTGCCATTGGCAAACTCTAAACTATTCTTTCTTTCATTGACAGATTTTCTAAATGAGGCAATTCCAGCAGCAGCATTTGTACCAGTACCATTTGCAGTACCATGTGATGATGAAACCGAGTTTCTTCTAAATGGCGGAACGTATTTACCATTACTGTTAGTATTAATGCCACCACCATTAACTGAATTTGTTTGGTTTGGTAATGAATTGGTATTATTTGAAGCCAATGGTAATTCATTACCAAAAATTGCCCCGGCTCTTCTATTAGTATTCAACATCCAAGAAGTAGAAAAAGAAGTAGAGTTTCTTCTACCATGAGTTTGACCTTGGGCTTGAACTTGACCATTTACTCCTGATGTAATGGTTGTAGCAGTAGGGTGATGCTGATGCATGAAACCTACATCAGGCTTTGGATTTCTCTTGTGCGGAAAGTCACCTGCAACATTCAAATGATAATCATGTGGACCATTACCAACATCATCTATATGACTGTCATATTGATCATCATTATCGCCATTTCTTGCCATATCGAAATCTCCTTCCAAATGGAACACTTCATCATAATCATTATTCAAATTCAAATGATCCAAATCCTCAGTTAATGGTTCAATGGCTGGTGATTTTTGATAAGCTGGAGATCTTAAATAAGGCGGAATATATTTCCCAGAATTAGATATATTGGATCCAACATTACCATTGACACTTCCATTAACAATTTGGCTCATTGTACTTCCATGATGTAATGAAGGGTAATTTGATGTCAAATTGTTGCCACCACCTCCATTTCCATTGATATTGCCATTCGTATTACCATTGATAACGTTTCGTTTCAATTTAGACGTAGAATACAGTCTAGACTTTCTTTTCCCGCGATGATGATTATGTGAATCGTTATTGGTAGGATGAGGGTACTGGCTGTTGTATACATGTTGTTGTTGCTGATAACCCGTTTTACGTTTGTGATTATTATTCTTCTTCCAAGTTCTCTTTTTGTATCGTTGAGGTGGTGAATGCTTTTTATAGCCATCTGCAAATGCGAATTGCTTACCAAATTTCTGTTCTCCATATTTGTCCAAATAATGATTGAAAACTGATTTTGGAGTGAAAAAATCTTCTCGGTTAAATTTGCTGTTATAGTTGTTATTATTATTATAACTATTACTATTGTAATTGGCATTGAAACCAGAACTACCAGTATTGTTGAATCGATTGTTCATATATGAGTTTTGAGTATACGAAGCAACATTCAATGGTTTCCTTGTATTACGATGGAACTTGAACCCAGCAGTTCCATGTATTGGTATAGGTTTCAAATCAGTATTTGTTGATAACAATGCATCAGCTCTACGATTATGAGGGATTGGCGGTGTCATATCAACCGGTGATTTCAGTAAACTGGATTTATAAACATAAACTTGAGGAGCTGGATTAATCTCCAGTTTTTGATTAGTCATTGGTTCATTGGAAATTGGTGTTACTGGTGTTACCGGTGTAGCCTTGATTTCCACTAACTTTTGAGGTGAAACCGATAACTTATCTTCATAATCATCAAAAAATCCAAATTCTTCCAGATCTTCTTCCTCATCGTGGTCATCATCATCGTCATCATCGTAATACCCTTCATTTTCTTCCCCTTCGCCTCCCACTCTTTCTTCTTCTAAGTCGCCATCATCATCATATTCACTAGCCCAATATTCTTCATCAATAGTAAAGTACCGTAACAGCATCAATTCATCCAAAAATCCCTTTAAATCTCTATTATCAGGGTCAATTGTTAAACTAAACCTCAATACTGAAAATAAATCACCACTCATGGTTGAAAAAATATCAAATAATGCTTCTCTATTGTTAACAAATTGAATGAATCTCTTATCAGAATAATTTGCAACTTGAAATGGGTTCTTATGGAAAACTAATGTTAATAAAATGACTCCCACTGACCAAATATCAATTTTCGAAGCATCATAAGATTCTAAATTGTTATCAAACAATTCCGGAGCCATATATCTTTCTGATCCAATATCAAATTCATCTTTATTAGTGACAATCTTTGATGTTGTGGCTAACCCCCAGTCACAAATCTTAATAGACCAATCTTCAGCAATTAAAATATTTTCTGGTTTCAAATCACGATGATAAACTCCACGAGAATGGCAATACTCAACTGCAGTTAAGATTTGTTGGAATACATCCTTGATATCTGGAGTGGTAACGGGACCATTGCCACTATGAATTGCTTCATACAAGTCGCCTCGAGAACAGAATTCCAAAATCAAACAAGTATCAAAATGATCATACAATTTAGAAATATGAGGATGATCACCAAGAATTTTGTGGAACTTGATTTCCTTTTGTGCCTCATTATACAAGGTATTGAAAATAGATTCTCTTGTTGGTTTACTGACATTGGATTTTTGTTGCAGATCATGACTATCAGATTCATTTTTGTTGTTCCCGTTATTTCTCATTTTCGCAGGACTTGAGGATGGTCTTGATGTAGTTTCAAGAAGTTGATGGTCCTTTTTGTAATCAACTGGATAGATAAACTTAACAGCAACCAAACAGTCATTGTTACGCGTATCTTTGGCGACTGACACTAAACCGTAAGAACCTTCACTTATATCATTAACTTTTAGATATCGATCTCGCAATAGTTCGCCCTTGTCATATCGTTCAAATTGTTCCATTGCTAAGTGAAATTGGTATAATAGGAATAATAATAATTATTATGCTATTAATAGTAATAGTAGTAGTAGTAGTAGCTGTAGCTGTAATAGTCGTAAAATGAAGAAAGGGGAAGTTTTTTTTTTTTTTGAAAAAAAATTTAATAACCTAACTTAGTAAATGCAATAAAAATTGTTCTATGATTTCAAATGTATGTTTATTGGTTTATGAGTTGTTGTAATTTGTGTGTAAGTTCGTTTATTCGTTTATTTATTTATTGGGTTGTTTGTTTGTTTCAATTTCAGAAATTTCGTAAAAAGTATAATATTAAATGGACATTAATTGGATAATAGTAGTTGATAACAAGAATGAATAATATATAGATGATAATAATGAAAAAAAAATAAGGAAAGGAAAACCCAGTGATGATGGTTGTAATAACAAAAATGCAAGTAGTATTGATTGGTAATTTGGCTGATTAATCAACTAAAAGAAATGTGACCAAAGCAATATTGAAATGTTGGATCAATTAGATGAATATGCAAAGATGACAGTAACGTTAAAAAACAAAAAATTAATAATAATAATAATAAAAGGCAAGATGATTTGATTAATATAAAAAAAAATTCTGGAGGATCAAAAAAGAAAAAAAGGGTTGGGGTTTTGAAGGAGATAAGAAGCGAGTAATAAATACAATAACTTCCTTTTAAATCTTCTTCTTCTTTTTCTTATTTTGACTTTTGAGAATCAGACAGTTGGATGAATGTATCTGTTGATAATTTGAATGCTTAGAATGCTTGAAATGAAGGTTGATGTAAAATATTTTTGTTGGGTTGGGTTTGCCTTTTTAGAAATGAGTATTTTTTTCTTCTCTGTCTCTGTCTCTCTGTCTTAATTATATATAAGGAAAGATGGGATTTTGATCTGTTCGTTTTTTGCTTTTTGGTCACACACACTCTCTAACAAACAAACAAAAATGTCTATTGTTATCTGCTTTTAGTCACACGTACACACACACTTATTTCACTCTCTCCTATTAATCACTCACACTATTCTTTTTTTTTTGGGTAGTAGAACAATGAAAAAAAAAAAAGAAAATTGGAAAGCTAAGCAAAAAAGTAGGGCTGCCAAAAAAACAACAAAAGCAAAAGAAGAGCCACCACACAAATACTTTTTGATATATTAGTTATAAATTGATTGCAATTCAATTCAAAACACTATCCAAAAGAAAGTAAAGCCGTAAATATCAAATAATCAATACTCTTCAGGGGAATTTGATAAAAGATATGATATGAAATATATGAAATAAGTGAAAAAAAAACCACAAAGAACCAAAGGAAGTTAGAATAGAGTATATATATAAATGTATAATAAAGGGGTATGAGATTAGAATATAGAAGAAAGTTAATTACAAAATATCAACTATAAAGTCAAATTGTAATAATAATTTGGTTGAGTTTTAAAAGATAGGAGACAATTGGTATGATGCTAATGATAATAATATAATGAGGTCGTGTCCAATAAACAGCAGACTTGTTTTTTTGAATTGTGGAGTCGATCCCATCAACATCCATCCATCCATCCCCTGTCAGTTTATTCAAAGTTAAACTTACTAGTAGTGTAAATGATACTAAAAAAAAGCAACCAACAAACAAACAACCAAATCCCACATTTTATTTAATTCCCCAACATGTTACTACAAATTAACTTAACAACAACTCCTTATTATTATTATTACTCCTTATGGTATGTGTATACCGTAACAATAGAATACATATACAGAAAACCATCTTATGCTCTATTTCATCATTGACTAAATAACAATCTTCTACTTTACTCTTCTTTGTTATTTTTTGTTTATTTATTTCCCTAATTGATAATTTCAAGCTTTCCATTTTTTGGTATTTCACACGTAGTTGTTTTCAACCTTGGTGTGTGTCGATGATGATATATCTATTCGTTATCATACAAAAAATTGCTAGATACACATCACATTATTAATTAATTTTAATGATGCAATTTCAGTACACTAACCAACAGGTATATCAGTTTACAAGACCTAACAACAACGATAGCTTTAAACTTCTTGTTTATAGGTGGCAAAAAAGGAGTTTGAAAACTGAATAAATGTCGCTAGCTCTGTCAAAGGCACACGACAAAATAAACAGTCTGGATATTTTTCTTCTTTCTCTCTCTTCGGTTTGCCTTTTTCTCTTGCATGTTCGACATTAATTTAATCCATATATATATACTGATTTGCCATTAACCCAACCAAATATACATATCATTAGACAACCACTATTCAGTTTCTACTCCGCTCCAAAAAAAACTTAAATCATGGATGAAAGTATACCCACTTTTCTTGCTGTTACAGGCTTAGAAGATGAATCTGTTGCCAAACAGTTTTTAGAAGTAGCTGGTGGCGATTTAGAATTGGCAGTGACATTATATATGGAATCGGGCCAACACGGTGGGAGTAAACCCTCAACAACAGACAACAACAACAATACTAGTGATAGCACCAATCCAATAACATTTGCCAATGAGGATGAAGATGAAGCATTTGCCAAACGATTACAAGAAGAAGCATACCGTGCTAACGACAATACAGATGATAATGTCCGTGAAGCCGATGCAAATGTCCATCGACACGAAACTTTGGTGGAGAACGTTGGATTCCCAGGGTTTATGAATCAACAACCAAGTATTACTAGACCAAGTGATATTTTTGGTAATAGACACCAAGGTGTTTTCCACCAACGATTTGATTTCCAACAACGTATGATGCCTGGATTTGACGATTATAATGATGATAATAATAATGATGATAGAATTGAAGAAATTGATGACGATGACAATGATGATATTGAATATCACGACTCACATGATATACAAGTGTTAGACTCTGATGACGATGAACAAGGACACTATAATGGTGCTGTGGGAGGAATAACGGGTCGTAGAAGACAATTGAGACAAAATCGTCATCAAGAACTATCATCAACACAAAGACGATTAGCAAATTTATTCCGTCCACCATTTGATATCATATCTGTATTAAATCTTGATGAAGCCAAATATCAAGGTCGACAATTGAAAAAATGGATTCTAATAAATATTCAAGATTCACTGGAATTTCAATGTCAAGTTTTAAATAGAGATTTTTGGTCTAATGAAAGAATCAAACAAATTGTCAAACAAAACTTCATATTTTTACAATACCAAACTGATTCTGTTAATGGGCAATCATACGTTAACTTTTATCATGTTGATACGTTCCCTCATATTGCTATTTTGGATCCATTAACAGGGGAAAGAGTACATAAATGGACTGATGGTCAAGTTCCCTTGGTAAATGAATGGATTGAACAGACATATAAGTTTTTAGATTCATTTTCATTAATTCCTGGGTCTAAGAATCCTTTAGTACATCATGATGTGAAAATTGATCCTACTAGTTTAAGTGAAGAACAACAAATTGAATTGGCCATGAAACAATCAATTATAGATAATAACGTGGACAATAATAATAACACTAGTTATAAATCGGGAAATACTATTGATGATGCCATTGAATTGGATAGTGATAGTGATAGTGCTATACCAGATGATGTCATCTCAACTCCATCATTGGACACTCCACAAGAACCAGAAATACCAAAAGATCCATTTGAAGCTATAACTCCAATCGATCATCTGGAACCCACGGAACAACCATTCACTAGAATTCAAATCAGATTTCCTAATGGTAAACGATTAGTACGTAAATTAAATCCTGATGCTAAAGTTAAATCAATATTTGAATGGTTGAAATATGTATTACAAAATGATTTCCAAGAATATGGTTTAAATTCTCCTGATGATAGGTTTATTTTATCCAATAGCTCCAACAAAGCATTTAAATTTATAGATTCTTTGGATAAAACTATAGAGGAGGCTAATTTGAAAAATGCTAGTATTCTTTTGGAACAAGATTAATCGGTAGAATATTGTCCAACTATATATGTATGTACGTAAGTAACTAAGTAAGTAACTACATAAAAGCTGAAAATAAACCGTACACAATATTGTTGCTAACCTAAAAGCAAATGAAATCTTGGTGGTGTATATTAAAATTCTCTCCCTTTTTTTAATTGAAAAATCCGGGGAAACAATCCAATGGAGGTAAACCTTGTATTTTCATACCTTCAGTAGTATCATTTTTGAATATAATTTCTTTATATAGTTCACGTTGATTTTTTTGTTCAGATGTTAGAATCGACTCTATTGGTGCTTCTGTCTCTTCCCTATCATTGTCGGAGTCCATTTCTTCTCCATATTCTTCTTCTTCTTCTCCTTCTCGTTCTACGCCTTCTTGATTATGCTGTATTGATTGTTCCTGGCCTTCTTCTTCTTCTGCTTCATCAATATCAACTTCCTCCAGTTGATTCTCTTGATTCTGTTCAATTCCTTCCTTCTGTTGATTTTTATTCTGTTCATGGTGTGAATTTTGCTTGGTAATATTGTGTCTAATCAGTAGTAGATCTTCAATGGCTTCTGCATCAGTTAAACTAAAACGACTCCTTTTCAAAGGGTCTATACTAGTATTAGTATCAGTTTCATCCCATGATCGCTTAATACCGCAGCTAATATTATTCAACATTTGATCTTCATCAATGATCTTTTTTCGAATGTCAGAAATCTCAATTTTATTCTTACTCTTGTGTCTAGTATCTAATTCAACATAATTAGAATCATGGTTGGTCTCAAGTACTGCTGCAACATCCTGTGTATCCACGGTATTGATACTGTCATCAATGGTAGTAGCTAGTTCTTTCGGAGTTAATAAAGACCTATAATAATGCCGTTCTGAAAAATCTAGATTTTTTTGCTCATTCAAATGATAGTAGTCTTTGTATAATTGATTCAACTGATCATTAGTCTTATCAATCAACTTTTGTTTCTGTTGATTTAACTTGTTATAGTATTGTTTCCATAGAATGACCCGATTACCGTACAGATTATTATGAAGCAAATTGGCTTGATAATCCTTTTCTTTAATAATTGCATTTAAAGCATCACGATGTTTTTTAAAGTAATCGTTAAATAAATGGGAAAAAGGTAATTTTGATAAATTCGGATTACTGCCATCATTCAATTTATCGTCGTTATCATACCTGAAAGTACTATCAAAATCAAAAGGACTTTGTAAGTTTTTAAAAATTTCCTTCAATTCTTCTTGATATTCATCAATAGATTTTAACAAATCAGGTTTGTTTTTCAAATCTCCATTATTGGATATTATTAAATCTTCTGTGTTTGTCATTATACTATTTATAGTTTCGATTTCAAAATTGTAAATCTTTAACCAACTTTTGTCATTTGCAGTTGCATATTTGATCAGACTATTTAATTTATCTAATATGGTATTAATTCGTGATAAACGACTCTCAAGGTATTCTTTACTCAATGTGTTGAATTCACTAGCCAATTGTTGTTCAAGATTAGTCAACTCATCCACTGACATATTAGCCACTTCTTCAAGTACGCCTAACTTGACATTCTTGGATTCTTTCTCATTCTCATTCATTGTGACCAGTTATATCAACTGTATCAGCCAATCTGGGAACAATTAAATTAATAACTATTAAATTAAAAAATTGAAAAAAAAAATACAAAAACAAAACTTTATATAATGCTTCAGTTTTAAATCAACTCTTCAAAAAGATTTAACAGTATTGCTTTTCTTGATTATAGGTGGTTGTTCGTTAGCTTTCAAACTGTCACTAAATTTTTTTTTTTGGTGCAAATCGTTATATTCAACAACTAAAGTGGTTACACTCTTTAGAAAAAATAACTGTCAAATATACTATTTAATACCCAGTAATAAGAAACAACCAAAAAATAAATGTCTCTGTTTCGTTATATATGTATTATGAAGTGGTATAGATGTGTATAAATGTTGGTTTAATGGTTGTTATTGTTGTTATTGTTGTTGTTGGAACTTTGTTAGGTTTTTGGCAGAAAGGGACAAAAAAAACAAAAAAAAGAAAATTGGTTGTAAAAACTTAATTGTGGAATACAAAAAAAATGAGAAGGAAAAATTTTTGTATGATCGTTTTCTTTAAATTTTTTTGTTTTGCGATAAATTGTGTATAAGTAGGATAGTAGTGTACCTTGCATCAAATCCTTTGGCCACAAATTGTTCACTACTGTTACGCCTTCTGTCAAGTCCTGTTCTTACATTTACAGATTATCAAATATCCATACACATAAATATATGTATATATTTCTTTATATATTTGCAAAAACTACAAACAACAAATATAGCAATTTCGTATTTATTTATTTCTGTTTAATAGACATGAAGAAGATTTTAAAGTCCACCGTGTCTGTACACGTCTTTCCCCTTAATTTATCTATCTTCAGCCCATTCATTTTCTTTTCTAATGGCAGCTTCTTCTTCAGGACTGAAATCATTGATAATGTTAAAAGTTCTTCTTAACTCTTCTGGTGATTTACTCTTGATCATTTCAGCAACCATCTTACATCCACTTTCCAATAATGGTTTGATGTTCAAGTAGTTGGCAGCTAAGATAATTTCGTAAAGCATTTCTTGATCAACTTTCAAGAAATTTCTGTCCCATTCTTCAACAGGCACAGATTTCTTAGCATCTTCATCTTCATCATCTTGGAATACAGTGTTTTTATGATGTTCACACCATTCTAACACTTTACATAATACATTGGCTCTAACATTAGGAGTTGGAATTTCAAAATCTTCTTCCAATCCGTCTGGATGTAAATCATTGATCATGTTTTTAATCAAAATGGACTTTTCAGCAATCTTTGGTTCAACTGGGAACTTTTCATTATCTGAAGAAACAATAATAACCTTAGGAGATGACATATTTGATTGAATTGATAGATATATTGACTGTTGTCTGTGAAAAGAAAGAGTATGTTAAGTCACGTCACATAACTTTTTACACACAGTTGGTTTTTTTTTTTCTCCTCGTCTTACAACTTACTTAACCTTTAATTATTTTTTAGCGTCCTTTGGTGATATGTGTGTGTCTGTGTTCAATTGTACACTGCTAATATACCAAAAAAAAAGAATAGTAGCAGAACGAAATAGAGACCATTTAATACTGAAACACCGTAGGGAGGACGCTTCTAGACAGAGTATATTCGTAGTTAATTATTTATAGATGAGGTTACCAGCTATAGTGGTGGTTTCCTTAGAGTTTACTTCTCAATAAAATAACATGAGGAATATAATTATTTACAATAAACTGTCATTTTACAACACTATACAAAAGCATTGCAATTCCAACATTTATTCAAAATTGGAATATATGCCAGCACTAAAATCATCTAATTCCTCTAACTGGTTCAAATTATTAATATACACATTTCCATATGATTCAGTTGGTAATTCATTGGTACCTCCATTCAAACTATTGAGGATTTCTTCAAGATCACTCTCATGCTTTGGCAGTATATCCTCAGTTTTCAAGTTGTCATTATCTATCATTATATTGTTCTGAACCGAAAGTTGTGCCAAAAAGCTGGCCAATTTAAATGATTGATCGTTATGAGTGATATCCACTACTTTTGGGTTCTCTCCATGGGCAGCCAAATTACCGGAGGAGGCCATTAATAAGCTATTGTTCAAGCTATTATTGGCTCCTAAACTGAATGAAAGATTAGCTGTCAATGTAGATACCGTATTCATGATTAATGCATTTAATAAATCGAAAAAATACAAGTTGTTGTCTAACATAATTGCATTAGTTTCATTGATTAGTTTGATTAAATTTGACTCTGGTGAATCCAAATGGTGGATCAAATCGGAGTTGGTGTTTAATATAGTTTCCAATAAATCAGAATAATTGATAGGGAAAAGATTGGCTAAAATGTATTCCTTATTGTTTGAGTTGATTTCATTTATTATTTCAATTAAATCAAACTCAAACTCATTAATTGATAACTCTGTTTTTGGAGTGATTTTTTCAAATTTTTTAACCACTAATGCTTCAATGATGGAACTCAAATTTGACCATCCTTTATTTAATAACCACCAACTTAATGAAAGGTAACTTTGCTCAATTATATAATTTTCATGTGGATCAATGTCATTATTTGTTGATTTGACACCAGCCATTTGAATAGCACTCTCCAAATAAGATCTTCTGGCCAAGATGTTCAATTGTAACCTTGTAATTAAAAACAACCCAGAAACTGTGTACAATAAGGTTAATGTTCTAGTAATTGTTTTGATTTTCAATAAATTCCATAATTCAGTTTTGCTTTTGCTCATATAAATAGACAATTTCAGTTCTGGGTTGTTGTTATTGTCCAAAAGGTTCAAATTATCAGCAGTCAATTCACTATTGCTGCCACTGGTTGCCTGTTGCAGGGAATTGTTCTTTTTCAACCTTAATGCTTGGGTAATTAATTCAACTGGCAATGAGTCAATTATGGGGGCAGCTAATACTGGTAATAATGCCAATATGGTGTAATAACAATCTTGTTGTGTTTGAATGAATCTTTGCTTTATTTGTTGTTTGAACAACAATTCTTGTCTCAATGCATTTTGATAATTTCTGAATTTTTTAATGACAAACTCATTGATTAATAGATAGATAGACACTGTGACAGCACTAGTAATGAAGATCTTTCTTTTATTTCTATTGAAAAACCCCGCCAATGAAGAAAAAATTGCCATTTTAGTATCGTATAAGTATATCAAGGTAAAATAAGCGTCCAGTTGTTATATATCTGTAAATGGAACGTCAACACTATGAGATGAGGGTAAATAATCAATTAAGTTGCTATTAGATTGATGTTTGATTCTAATATTACTCCAGGTCAACAACGAAAAAAAAAAAATCTGAATGGTTTTGAATAAATTATTATTACTGCCACTACTACTATTACTTCCAATACTAGTACTAGAAACTAGACTTTGCTTGTGCAATTTTTTTCTCTCCTCCACATCAAAAGTTCATTAATTTTTTTCTTTGTCCAGCGGTTCAAATTTTTATTATCGAGTGGAGAAACAAACAAACAAACTACCCATTTGTAGACTTCTTAATTAGGTATGTTAATGCGGAATACTCTTCTCATAAGTTTAACTTTAGTTTTAATTTTATTTTTTTTTCGGGGTTAATTCTAGTTTCCATTTTGCAACAATTGGATTGGAACCACACAACTAATTTTAAATATTCAAGAGATACAAAGAAAAGGAAAGAATTTAAATTATTTCTAAATATTCTAGTAGTTTATTGTTTTAAATACCGAAAATGAAAAGATTTAATTCACATTAAGGTAGAATATTTACGTTATGAGTGTTAAAATCGGAATAAGAGTTCCCGAGAGATAGAAAGATCAATTGTATCACAAAAATCCAAAGATCTATATGTTCATAGATCTGTGAAAACGTGGGACATGTTTATATTGTAAACAAGTTATAGTATTAGATAAATACATTGCTTTTCAATAAATGTGTACATACTCATCACAACTGGTGCCATCTAAAAAATATATGTACATTTTTTTTCATTAGAATTTTTGCTAAAGTGGATTAAATTTTATTGGTAAGTACTTAGTTACAAACCTGTAGCTTCTCGGAAACAACTTTCGCTAAATTTGTCCAAAAGTTATCCAAGATTCTGTTTTGAGCCATTCACGTGGTCAACAATTTATACGAAAATGTATAGTATTGGTAGATAAATTACTCCGATAAAGACAATGCCCCCCTCCAAAAACATCCATTAAAGTTTCTTCGAACCAATGGGCTTTACAAAACTTTAATCCGTATATTGACCTCTTTAGGTATTTCCCATTCGGAACGAAAATTAGCCAAATTAATCCTTTTAAGAAAACAAACCTATTAGTCTTCTACATAGATTCATTAAACCCATTTAGCGGATTTCTTTGAAATTCTAAAAAAAGAAACTTTAAAACTCAATTAACAACTGAAATAAGGGAATTAACAACATGGAAAAGGGATAGAAGTTAGTTAAACTTATTTTCTTGTCTATGCAATTAATTAAAATTTCAAAATAGGATCGAATAATTAAGGAATCGGCTGCCATGAATATCAGTTCTGTTCAACAGTATTTGGAATTTCAAATTCAATTGCTTTTACATGTTTAGAATTCTCTTTGCATTTTTCCAGGCCCTTATTTGTGAGAGATAACAATTACACCAAGAGATTTAGCGTCTTCTAAAAAAATTCTTGGTTTATTGTAAAATCTACCTGTCAAATTGACATATACTAATCCCGTAAGATTCTTTCTCTCTCTCTCATTCTTTTTTGTTCAATTGATAATTAAATTCCAATAAAGACCGGTGATAATAGAAACTTTGAATATGGTTTGAAGCCACTTGGTTTTTTTTTTCTGTTTTCCAATTAATTTAGTTCGGGGGGGGGGGGGGGGAAGGGGACAGGGGGGGAGAGGGAGGAGCGGGGCCGCAAACACGGCAAGGCGCGGGAGGAGAGGACGGGGAAGACCAACAACAGCACGGGAAGAGAGGGGGACGGCCAAGAAGCACAGAAGGCGAGC
>OKKB01000281.1_pt1 | contig 18075 bp, 8 predicted proteins | sample 1613931 | NCBI WGS metagenome assembly OKKB01 (sample SAMN04436893, study PRJEB24849) | human gut metagenome | biome: human gut; feature: NICU; material: stool | host: Homo sapiens | place: USA: Saint Louis, MO | collected 2012-02-08
TTGAAAATGTGTGGTAAAACTTTAGTACCGGAATTTTCCATAGCAATAAGGAATGGAGAGTTTCTTGTAAAACCACCATCTTGAGTAAGTTTTGGATCGTTGTAAGGAACTAAAAGACCCATGAAAAGCATACACAAGACGTAAAATACCAAAATTCTGAACATAACTTTTCTGATGGCACTTCTAAGAGCTCTTGGTGAGGCTTCACCGGCAGTAACAGCAACTAACTCAGTACCTTGGAAAGTGAAAATGGAGTTAATAAGCCCACTAACAAATGCAGCAACATATTTACCATTATTGTTAACTAAAATACCATCACCCCAAGCATAACCGTTTCTCCAATAACGGAATCCGACAGGACCGGTTTTACCAGCACCACAAACCATGATGAAAGCATAAATGATCCAACCGAAAACGGCAATAATTTTAATCGAAGCAATCCAAAATTCCACTTCCCCATAAAATTTCACAGGGAAAAAATTAAAAATTGTCAAAATAACGAAAAATATAGAAATCCAAGCTGCCAATGGCACGGCATCAGTCCAGAATTGAATGACTTGACCAACAACCGATAATTCTAAACCAAAAGTGACAGCCCATGAAAACCAATATAACCAACCATTAGCAGCACCACAACTCTTGGAGACCCAACGAGTGACGAATTGAGCAAATGAACCAGAAATAGGGATATAAGTAGCCATTTCACCAAGAGATTGAGTGACGGAAAAACAAATTGTTGTGACGAATAAAAATGAAATCAATGACATTACTGGACCAGTGGTATGAAGTAATGAACCAGTCGATATAAATAACCCTGTACCAATGGTACCACCAATGGCAATCATAGAAACGTGTCTGGCTTTTAAATCTCTTTTAACTTCACCAAATTCATCATTTATACTTGAAGCTTCTATTATATCTGAATCTTGAACAAAATCAGTTTGATGTTTAGTTTTTTCATTTGATTTACTGATTGATGATGATATTGGTTGTACCAGTCTTTGATGGGATTCATTTGAACTACCCATTCTATATTTCTCATAATCTTCTGGCATATTGAAGAGATATATGATATATTTAGAGTTTAATTGGAAACTGGAAGAGGAGAAGATTTGATAAAAAAGGAGGATATAAAGTGAACAAAAAAACCTAAAATTCTAATAGAAACAATAGCAAATATATATATATCTATATATATGAATATATGAATATTTGTTGATAATATGAAATAATGGTTTTTAGTTAAATTGATAAAGACTAACTGCTAGTAGAGAAAAAAAAGAAATAAAAACAACAAAGGCTTAATAAAACAAAGGAAAAATTTAATGTGGAGGAAAAGAAAAGCAAGAAAAATTTCTACTTTTAGTCATTGATTGAGATAATTTATTTGATCAATTGATAAGAGAGATGCAGATCGATTAATTAATTAGGACTATTTTCCCTCAAATTATCTCTTACAGTTGTTAAACTAAATGGAAGAGATGAGCCAGTGGTGTGGCTAGTTTTGAAAAATTTTGCAATTTGGATGAGCTGCAATTATCTGTCCATTATACGTATTAAAGTAAACTTAAACGAGATATCAATTCGGATCAATTCATCCACTCACGTCCCAGTATCTCAACACTGATTGATAAGATTTCGGGGATTTTTTTTTGGCCAAGAAAAACAAGTCAGTAATAATCTTGTGTGGGGCCCAAATAAAGGGGGGATAACAAAGAATGAATTAATTAAGTTTTACTAATCAGTAGGGCCAAATCAACTAATCAAATGATTATGTATTATGTGAGATCAATTATTATTTAGGGCGTTTTGACATCATGGTTGGTTAGATGCGATGGCATAATTTATTTGGAACGGCAATTCATCGCGATAATTCATTCGCCTCGAATTTTTTAAACATTTCAAATTGCCTCATCGGAAAAAAAAAGAAACAAACACAACCTAAGAAAAGAAATTACTTTTAATTTACAGAAAAGATGAATAAGAGCTTTTGTGAGATCAATGAATTGAGTTATGGAATATTGAAAAACGCCTTGTCGTAGAGTAATACTAATGATAAATGAAAATTGTTTGGCCATAGACAATTATCACAGTTGTTAATTCAGCATTAGCCACTTTGTAATTGATGATCTATTCCAATATTTGAATATGTTGTACCCACAATTCGTTACCTCCTTTGTTCATTTACATCATCCATTAATGTAATAGTCCTTGTTCGTAGTATTAAAAGACATGTTCATTGTTTGGGTGCAACTAATTTATCTACCACTATCCAAGATCTTCGATTTAAAAAATTGCTATTGTTATTGATAATTCTTCTTCAATCTAATCCATCTAAGCTTTAAAGTATATTAATTTTTTGAGTAAAATTTGGTGCCAAAATTATTGCAAAATAATCTACAAACAATATTAGGTTACTTTTCTTCAAAAATATACGAGATACGAATTTTTGATGGGTTAAACGGGGAAAGAGATGTTTTGGGTTGAGAGATGGGTATCAAAATAACCCAACACTTATTCATTCAATCTCCTCCCACATATTTGCTATGATTTAATCAAATTAGTTTATTAATTTCCTTAATAGCAAAATTCTATTGACTAATTGATATTGTTCCAACTAAAACAATAGTTGTTGTTTCACACTATCATTGGCTATAATCCGTACAAAGACACGTCTTACAAGAATTCCTCAAACACGGTCAAAAAAATACCAACTAACTTCTGTTTCTCCCCACTCACACGACCCAACTATTTTTTTGGTGATGGTTTTAGGCGCGACGTTAATCATTTTTACTATTGAGAATGATGTCTCCCACATTCTATTACACCTCATCTTTCATCTTCATCTTTCATCTTTCAATCACTAAATATAACCTTGCGACCTTCACAAATTTTTTTTTTTGACAAGCAATCCAAAATTACAATTTTCATTTCTTTTCTTTTATATATAAAAAAGTTTTTCACCATTAATTTCACCACACATCTCATTAGCAATTGGGCAAAAATAGAAAGTAATTTTATAACTTATAACCAAAAAACAATTCAAGAACAATATCATTATTACTAAATTTATCACGGAATTTGTTTTGCAAATCAAGTAAGAACAATTTCCATCAATTTACTCATCAGTTTGGTTGTAATAATAAAAACAGATTATTTTTCTTATCATCACCACCAAGAGTATTCCGTTATTTAAGTCCATTATTTGTTCGTTCATATAGTATAATTTCTATGAGTTCATCAGACGAAGAAGACATTGCCTTGTCTAGACTTGCTAAAAAATCATCCTCGATCACTTCAGCTTCCACTTATGAAGACGATGAAGATGATGATATCCCTTTGGCTAAAAAATCCAGGAAGAAGAGAGTTGAATCTGATTATGAAGAAGATGAAGACGAAGTCCCATTGAAAAAGAGAAAATTGTCTAATGGTAGAGCAAAAAAACAAGTTAAAACCGAAACTAAAGTTAAAAAGGAACCTAAAAGTGCCAGTAAATCCAAATCTACATCTAAAAAGGACACCAAAGTTAAGAAAGAGAAAACTACAGTCAAGAAGGAATCTAAAGCCACAAGCACTAAAGTGAAAGAAGAATCCAAAACTCAATCAGATTCACAAGCATCGGTTAAATCTGAAACTCTTGAAGAAGATCAAGGGTACAAATGGTGGGAAGTGAATCAAGAAGAGGAAGGTGATGGTTATATCAAATGGCAAACACTAGAACATAACGGTGTTATGTTCCCACCACCATATGAACCATTACCATCTCATGTCAAATTATATTATAATAATAAACCAGTTAATTTACCTCCAGAAGCAGAAGAAGTTGCCGGATTTTATGGAGCCATGTTAGAAACTGATCATGCTAAAAACCCAGTTTTCCAAAAGAATTTTTTCAATGATTTTTTGGAAGTTTTAAAAGAATGTGGTGGTTGTGGTGTTGAAATTAAAAAATTTGAAAAATTAGATTTTAGTAAAATGTATGCTCATTTTGAAAAATTACGTGAAGAGAAAAAGGCCATGAGTAGAGAAGAAAAGAAAAGAATCAAAGAAGAAAAAGAAAAAGAAGAAGAACCTTATAGGACTTGTTATCTTAATGGTAGAAAAGAATTAGTGGGGAATTTCCGTATTGAACCTCCAGGTTTATTCCGTGGTCGTGGTGCACATCCTAAAACTGGGAAATTGAAACGTCGAGTAGTGCCGGAACAAGTGACTTTGAATTTAGGTAAAGATGCTAAAATACCTGAACCACCAGCAGGTCATCAATGGGGAGAAATTAGACATGATAATGAAGTCACTTGGTTGGCCATGTGGAAAGAAAATATTTCTGATTCGTTGAAATATGTTAGATTTGCTAATAATTCATCAGTTAAAGGTCAATCTGATTTCAAAAAATTTGAAACGGCGAGAAAATTAAGAGATCACGTTGATTCTATTAGAAAAGATTATACCAAAATGTTAAAATCAGAGAAAATGCAAGATAGACAAATGGCCACGGCTATGTATCTTATTGATGTTTTTGCATTGAGGGCTGGTGGTGAAAAAGGTGAGGATGAAGCCGATACCGTTGGTTGTTGTTCATTACGATATGAACATGTAACTTTAAAACCACCCAACAAGGTTATTTTCGATTTTTTGGGTAAAGATTCAATTAGATTTTATCAAGAAGTTGAAGTTGATAAACAAGTTTTCAAAAATCTACGAATTTTCAAAAAATCTCCTAAACAACCTGGTGATGATTTATTTGATCGTATAAACCCTTCATTAGTCAATCGACAATTACAAAATTATATGAAAGGATTAACAGCAAAAGTTTTCCGTACATATAATGCCTCGAAAACCATGCAAGATCAAATTGATATAATTGAAAATGAAGGTACAGTGGCGGAAAAAGTGGCTAAATTCAATGCTGCCAATAGAACGGTGGCTATTTTATGTAATCACCAGCGTACGGTCAGTAAAACCCATGGTGATAGTGTTCAGAGAATTAATGACAAATTAAAAGAATTCATGTGGCAAAAGATTAGATTAAAGAAGATGATTTTACAATTAGAACCCAAATTAAAAAAGAAAGATCCGAAATATTTTGAAGAAATTGATGATTTAATCAAAGAAGATATTGAACATATTCATCATACTATAATTAAAAGACAACGAGAACAAGCTAAAAAAAAATTAGAACGTGATAATGAAAAATTGAAACTTGAAGGTAAACCATTATTAACTGAATCAGATATAAAAGATAAATTAGATAAAATTGATGAATTAGAAAAAGAATATCAAAAAGAATTGAAAACTGGTAAACCAATAGTCACCAAAAATGCTACCGTTGAAAAATTAAAACAACAAATTGAAACTCTTGAAAATAAAATTCTTAATGTTTCAATTCAATTAAAAGATAAAGAAGATAATTCTGAAGTTTCTTTAGGAACTTCAAAAATGAATTATATTGATCCAAGATTAATTGTTATGTTTTCTAAAAAATTTGATGTTCCTATTGAAAAATTATTTACCAAAACTTTAAGAGAAAAGTTCATTTGGGCTATTGAATCAGCTGATGAAAATTGGAGATTCTAAAATTAGGGGTTTGTTTCTTAGCTTATTATTAAATACTATATGTTGTAGAGTAAAATTTTGTACCTTGTAATATATATACACTTTGTTTCAACATAAAAAAATAGATTGATACTGCAGTGTGAAAAGGAATATGCACACACCAAGCAAGTATATTTTAGATAAAGGATTGGTGTTTTGATATTGGAAGGGCGAAAGATGAAGAGGGGGTATCACATAGACACGTACAATCAAGAAATTGAAATTTTTCCGAATTCCGTTAAATAAAAATTTTTACGCGCCTCAAATTTTCTTCTGTTTTTGTTTTTGCAACTTCTGCAGATAGAGAACAGTTCCCAATAATCTCTATTGGAAAGTTATCACAATCTCAATAGAGTAATCGTGGGACAGTCTAATAACAATACGTATATACTCCCTTTCAGAAGAAAATAAACAGAGAATAGAGTCGTTGGTATTATTCTACTACACACAGATTAAGCTCTCACAATGTAATTAAATTGCTATATTGTGTATGTTGTAGAGGGGTCTATATTTAGAGAAACATTCTTTTGGAAACTTTAGCCCCGACCCTCAACCCCTATACACATAAACACGTCTTTTTTATAAAAAAAATTATTTGAATATATGGGTTTGATGCACAATCCAAATACTTTAAGAAACGTTACTTGAATTAAATTTCATTTGAGATTGAACACATGGTTATTTCGTAACTACATCTCTACGATCTAAAATCATCAAATGATGTTGAATCTATATAATGCATTGAGTTTTCAAACTTTCTTTTTCTTAGATTTTTTTGAAGAGGTCAGATTCAAATTACGTTCCTTTTTTACTTCCTGAATTTCTTTCACTCTTCCACCCTCCCAATTGTTACTTTTCAAAATGATCACCGCTATACTTTTGCTTATAGCGAAACAAGTCACTGGAGTTGAACTTCACCACCATCATAAACATGCCAGTAATATAACCACATTATCAATTACACCCACTTTGGTAGCTCGAGATGCCACAGAAGATGCCATGCCAACATTATCAACTGGTGAACCAACACTTTCCATAACTCATATACCAGTACTGAAAAACCCCTACATATATTCTTCAAATTTACCTTCTAATTTAGTTTTCATAGTCATTGGAGCCATCCTTGGAGCCATTTTATTACTGATTATATTATATCGAATAACTGCTCATTTTAAATATAATCGACAAGCCATGAATGAAAAAGAAACTTATTATACCAATTTAACGGAAATATTGAATCAAAAAGGTGCTCCTTATTCAAGAAATTCATCAATTTTAGATCTCAGTAATAGTAACAACAACAACAACACCACCGATTTATCAAGTTCATCGGCATCATCTAATCAAGGTCGTTCTTATCGTGATAGTGTTTTAGGAAATAATAAACCAAAGATGACAAATAAACCTTCAAGAAATTCAATGTTCATCAGTCCCACTATGGATCTTAAAACTTTTGAATTGCCATTATATCAGAAACAACATAGTACTTCTCTGGCATCATTGATATTGAGATATAATAATGATAGTAGCACGATTGTTTCTACAGCGTTTGATGAGAAAAGTAGAATCACCACCACATCAACCACAGTAGATGGCAATGAGTCTTCAATTAATGGGTCTACTATTAATGGATCATATTTGGAAAATGGGAAATTGGCTCCACCACCTCCGAAAAGAGTTGTACGTGCACCTAGTTTATATCTTGAAGATTTATTAAATGATAAATCAAAAGATGATAAAGAAGAAGAAGGGGTATAGGGCTAGTCATAATGTTAGATGTAAATAACTTATCACGTTTATCAGCATTTATAGAATTAATACATGTTTCGAAGCATTTCTGGTCCGACTGTAATAGTTTTGAGCTTATCTTTTTTTGATTACGTAACCAGGCATTAATTGTTGGACTGATTCGCACTACCACTATTTAGTCATTGAATCCCTTATGTCTTTTGTTCTATTCCAGTTGTTCTTTTGTTTCCGTCCCCCCGCCCCGCCTTGTTCCTCCACCATTCTTCACTATTTTGTGTCGACAATTTATGACCATTCAAATTTCATATCAATGTAATTTATTTCGGGGCCAGCAATCTAATTCGTGGAATCTTTATTAAAATTGTTTCGTCATTTTATAGTTCACTAATATTAGCCAATTAAATAGTTAAAATCTAGTCACATTTTATATTCTTCTATAGTTATTCTGTCTTCTCTTCAATCTCTTTTTTGGTTTGTCTGGTTATTACATTTCCTCATATCCGATCATCGATTTTCAATTTCACAACTTTCCACAATTTATTTTTTTCTTTTTCCTGTTTTTCAATTACATTGGTTTTTTTTTCCTTTCTTTCAATTTTTTTGCTATCTTATAATTATATTTATCTTATTTATTCTTATCTAACCCCCCTCCTAACATTTCCATTTATATATCCACTTCAATATGATTAGAAATTCAATTAAATCAATTAAACTCAATTCAATTGTTGCTTCAAGAACAACCACCACCACAAGATTGGTTCATTCTTCATCAAGAATTTTAGCTAAAGGTGATTCATCAACCATTGATTCATATAGATTACCTTCACAAACATCAATTAATGAATGGGAATTCAAATATGATTTCATTCCTAAAACTTCAGAACCAAAAGTTCCTCCATTGACTAAAGAAGCCGTTAAACAAGATATTGCTCATGAAAAAGCCAAATCCGTGGAAAGAGAATTATTTGCTAAAGAAAGTAACTCTTCAATTAAAGTTGAAGCTAATGATGCTAAAGTAGTACATGGAGGTGAAAGTGTTGCTGCTGAACCAGTATTAAAAGAAGATACCGGTAGTGCTCCAATTGATGTTTCTACACCAAAATCAAATATTAATGTTTCTTCTTCTACTACTTCTACTAAACCAAAGAAATCGGCCAATCATGATAAATACGTTCAATCATCAATTAATCCAAATATCAATTCTGGTAATGTGGTTAATTTAAGTGAAGGTGAAGTCGATCATAAAACGGAATCGGTTGATAAACAAAGTCCTGTTGTTGAAGATATTGAACATGATAATTTGACTTATCAAGGTGAAATCAAAAAGGAATCAAGTGGTGCTGGGTTAGGAATCTTTGCCTTGTTAGGTTTAGGTGGTGCTGGTTACTATTACTATTCATCTACTTCGAAGAAATAAGTTGAGATTTATAGAGTATAATCATTAATGTGAATCTTGGATAAATAATTCAATAAATAAATAAATATTCTTCTATTTTTGAATATGTATATATAACTTATACTTTTCATTTTTTGCACTATATATCTACCATTTCATCGATGGCTTTTATTTATAATTCATCTACATACAAGATTGTTTTTAAAATCCTTTGGAAAACACTTTCTAATATTGTCTTGAAGCTTCTTGACAAGCTTTCAATTGTTGCAAATAGTAATCACAAATTTGCATGTTACCACCATTGTCTTCTAAACATCTAGTAAAATTTCTAGCATCGGCATCACAATGTTTAGCTTGTTCTTGAGTTTGTTGTTGTTGGTAAGCGGCAACTTGTTGTTGTTGAGGAGCAGCTTCAACTGGAGCAGATGATGAAGAACCACCAAACAACCCAGTGATACCAGCACCCAAAGTATGACCAATAGTAGAACCAACAGCTACACCAGCAGCGGTAGAAGCCATTTGTCCAAACAAACCTGGTTGGCTGGATTGAGTTTGCACTGGTTGAGCTGGATGAGCAGATGGGTAAGATTGTGGTGGAGCATGGTGAGCTGGAGCAGCAGCAGTATGAGCTGATCTAGTTTGTTGTCTTGGAGCTGGAGCTGATCTTCTTTGTCTAGGCATGATTAATTATTGTTGTATTCTATAAAGTTGATTAACAAATGGGATTATAACTAAGATGTGAAAACGTTTACAGATCTACTACTTATATATAATTAAATACTGAGGGAGAAAAGAAAAAAATTCGAAAAATTCTCACTTAGTGGCAAACGTGTTAACGGTATATGCAGGATATCCCGGGTATTAGAACCCTCCAGTAGCTCGTTATAACCAAGCCATGCCCTGAATAGAGCTGTAATTGAAAAGTAGAAAGTATTTGAATGACTGTAATGATATGCTAGTCTAGTCAAATCAACACTTTGAAGAGTCAATGTTCGGTAGAACCAGGTTATTGAAGAACGGAAGAGAAACGGTTATTACTCTTTCGGGCGAAAATCGAGTTCCGTGTATGACCATTGTTGAGACTTATTTTTTTTTTCTTTCTAGTATGTTCTAAAGAAAGCACAGGATAAAACCTAGGGTTTAAGTTGGCCCAATGTAAATCTTGGTAACAAGTTGTAACTGACAAGTTCCGAATTGTGATTTAATAGATCATGTTTGTAAAGTGTTGCAAAATAATTCAAAGTACTAACAATGCCAAAGATATTTTGCGTGTGCAAATAAACTGACCAATAGAATTTCTTAAATTGGTAATCGCATTTTTGAATACTGATATCAATGCAGCACATATAATGTAACGCCCTATTTTTACAATTGAGTTGGATTCCTCAACCATGAGACGGCATAAGAGACATTTTTGGAATGAGAATAGCTATGCATGTAGTTGAAGAGTTGATCTATTTTGTAAACATAATTTTGAGCTACAAATAACATTTCTCCAGTTACCCCATATTTCAAAACCGCCATTGACAAATTCAACACCAAGAAGTATAGTCAAGTCCCTTTTCAATTCTACTATTTATGAAAGTAACGAATTGAGAGTTTAACAGCAATGGCAAGTAATATATTGTAGTTGCTAATACCCGTTAATGCTACCAATACCAACACACCCTCCTTAGGTACGAAATCTGCTACACAAAAATCCTGTAGAGTGAAATAAAATAAAACAATCAATCAATTTCGTACATTAATTTGCTTATTTTGAGATTTCTTGCTGTCTTCATTGCTCTAACTTCCTCCCCTCTCAGTCTAGTTGGCTCTCTTACCTATAAAAGCTCAACAATTTATAATTCAATTTTGAAATATGAAACTAGACCAAAACTGTATAAGCCAAAAGTACTAAAAAAAATACCGCAAGAGAATTTTATTCACTCAATTGAACAATTATATTGAATTTCATTCTTTAACTCTAAACATGTACTTCTTCACTGTCAAATGAGAAATTTTCTACCGTTGTAAACAACTCAAAAACACTTACTTTTTTAAGCTTATTATTCAAGTATCGGTTTCATTCTCAACAGATTAATGAAGTTTTTGCTTTTTTGTTTTAAATTTGTGTTGTGGCCACCTCAATTTGTCGCACTACTTTGTTTTTTTTTTTCTAGGCGTCGTCTTCTTTATCAACAACTGATTCAAACACTTTATTCAACTATCTTTTTTTTTTTGATCTTTCTTTTGATATAAGAAAGTTAAGTTTTAAGAATTGAAAAAACTCAAATCTCAATTGAATTACTGATTACTTATCATTATATTTTACTTATTTAATTTTTTTTTAAAAATATGGACATTGAAGAGCGTTTAGAAAAAGCAGAACAATCTGATTCTCCATCTTTGGTTGGATCTTCCATTAGATCAGCCGACGATTCCACTCACAAGAATTATATCCACCCAGAAAAATACAAATCTTCCAAAGATATCAACAAATTGAAAAGATATTCGAAATTGAATTCAGCAATTACCGCATCTTTGGATGATTTGATCAATGAAGGGGCTTTGTTAGGATCAGAAGCTGATTTTGACAAGTTTTTAGACCAAGATGGTAGTGTCAAGACTGATGCTCAATATACACCCGAAAAAAAGGTTGCTCTGGAAGAAACCGATGATGTTACAAGCACTAAAGGTGATGAAGTTGAAGTTTTGAAAACCCAGAAAGAGGACAAGAAAGCACAAGTTGCAGAATCTTCCCCTCAGAAATCTCCTTCTGATGAAAAATCTTCTGAAACTGAATCTTCGGTAATTGAATCAGAACCTGAAATTAGTAGTACTGAAGATACTGCTACTGATAATGTTGGCGGTAGAACTGCTGCTTCTTCCTTCTACAAACAAGAAGATTATTCAACCCCCAACTTATCTGAATTTCAATTAGAACACGATATTAAAGATCACAAAGAATTGATAGATCACGTTCAATCTTATGACTTGCAAAAATTACCAAATTCCAATTCTAGTTTCAATTCCAAATTTAGAAAAGATGAAGAAGTGGTCTCTGCTACATCATCACAGCCTACTTTGCTTTCCCCTGCTCAACAACAAAGATTAGAAGGTGGATTACATACTCCTTATTTTCATACTGAAAGACCAAGATCCAGATCAAGGTCAGCTAATCCAGCATCTACAACCAGAGAAAGATCTTCTTCAAGAAATTCAACTGGTTCAAGGAAACCTCATTTGGCTCGTGGTGACTCTTACAAGAGTACTCATGAAGAAGAACCTTCTAAATATGAATTACCAGCCGATTTAGCTCAGAAAGTTGATGAAGCAAAAGAAGAAGAAGAACCAGATGAAAGACGTTCAAGACAATCGAAACCAACTATGGGTGAATCTATTGCTGCTGCTGAAGCCAAAGCCGAGGCATTAGGTAAAGCTGCTGATCCAGCATTTGAAGCTGATACCCCATTAACTAGAGATCCTTCATTAGTTACTACTGGAGATTATACCAATTTTGAAGTTGACACACCAAAGAAGGAAATCCCCTTGTCAGAAAATTTCTATACTGCTCGTTCTGCTTCTGCCACCAATTATCTTCGTTCAATTTCTCGTTCTCGTTCTGCAGCAAGAAATACAAATTCAGTAGTTGGAAAAGATGAGAAGAATGATTCCAGTACTGATGCATTAGTTAGAGAAGGTGCTTTGATCAGTGATGATCCATATTCTACTATTGAACAATTGGATACCATGGTAGAAGAGGTTTTACACATTGGAGACAATACATTAACTCTGGATACAAAATCAACTGACACGAAAGACAGTGAGAAGGAAAAGTTTGTCGCAGAACCTAAAAGTGTTGACAAAACGAAAGAATTAGAAACGAAGACCTCAGAGAAAAGTGAAGAGAGTAAAGAATTGGGTGTTGAAAAACTAAAAGAGGTCGATACCGAAAAAGAAATCCCAGTAGAAGAGTCCAAAAAAGTTGATGACAACGATGAAACAGATTTGAAAGAATCAAAAGAAACTAAGGTCGAAAAAGCTTCCGATAAACCAATTACTCATGAGGAACTTATTGATGAAGATATCGAAAAAGCAAAACATCAAAGTAATGAAAAAGATGATGCCAATACTGATGTTCTAGCTGAAGAAGGTGCTTTGGTCAATGAAGACGATTATGATTTAGTTGATAAAAAAGAATTGGAAAAAGAAGGTATTACAACTGAAGAGGAGGCACCTTTGAATATCAAGGAAAAAAAATCCGAGAAAACTGTTCAAGAAGATGTTCTTGAAAGTAGTGTAAAAAAAGATGATGAAAAGCCAATTTTAGATGTTGAATCAAAAGAAGCTAAGAAAGTTGCGGATGTTGAGGAAAAAGTTGCCAGCGAACAACCACCTCTGGATATTGTGGAAAAGTCATCAAAGGAAACTGAAGAGAAAGAAACAGATGAAACAACTAAAGAAGAATTACCAGTTGGCACTAAAGTAGAGGATTCAGAGAAAGATACTACCACTTTGAAATCAGAAGTAGAGGAATTGGAAAAATCTGAAGAGCAACCTTTAGATATTAAAAAGAAAGAAGTTGTCGAAACCAAAGATGACGTCGCCACAGAAAAATCTAAAGATGTTGAACAGGCTGTTTCTTCAACTACCAAAGAAACAACAAAACCTGAAGTTTTGGAAACTGAAAAACCGAAGCCCGCAGTTGCTGATGATGATGATTTGGATGATTTGGATATTTCGCCAGAAGAAATCCGTAAACATCTTGAATCACAACCAGTTTATATTTTCACTTCATTAGCCGGTGGTATGCAAGTCATACTTAGATCAAATAATTTGGCGGCTATTTTACAAGGTAATGGAATCAAATTTGAGTATCGTGATTTGGGAACTGATGAAGAAGCTAAAAAGATTTGGAAAAGACAAGCTAATGGTAAGACTTTACCAGGTGTTGTCAGAGGAGATGATTATATTGGTAATTGGCAAGAAATCGAGGATGCTAATGAAGAATACAGATTGAGAGAGTTGTTATATGAAACTTTATAGTTTGAATACATGTTTGGTTTTATAAGTTTTGAATCAGCCAATTGTGTTTGGTTTGGGATTTGGTTCCCCTTAAAAATGTTCCTCGAAGAATTGTTTATTGTAATTTTTATTTTTATAAAGAAATAATTAAGCTAATTCCCACATGAGCCCCAGTATATTGTTTTTATAACTAAGCCATCTCAAAGATCCGAACTATCAAACACTCTGCTAACAAAGTCTAGCTGTTACTTTTAGTAATTGCAAGGAAAATCGAAGAATAAGCGAATCGTATATTTTTTTTCTGGTATAATCATCATCATCATAATCCCCAAACTCTTAAATTTGAAAATTTATAGTCCAACTCTCCTGCACTTTAGGGCGGCGCATAGGGGGAAATTAATATTTCACACACCATTGGTGACAATTTCTGTACCAATATTAATTTACGTTTGCCCTTTTTCATATTGCTAAAAACTTTCTCCACACACACACACAGACAACCCATATCATATATAACAATCAAATGTCAATACTTCGGAGAGAAGGAGCATTAAGGGTTAGTCGATATACATTAAAGAATGTACCTCTTGCGATTGTCACCCCAATCAACCAACAACTGATGGTGATGGTGATGAGACGGGATTTGGATGCAACCCACCAATCAAGTTTGATAATCAACCCACAGATACCACGGCTACTTTCGAATCCACAATATATAAATTTCAGTCAATATCGTATATTAAGAAACGAGCATAAAGAGATTGATAAAAAGGAACTTGAACGTAAAATTAATGTCAATAAAGTGGTTGATCAATTAAGAGAATATGTACCTGATATATTAGAAACATCATTACCCAAATCAATTATTTCTAAAGATATATATTTAAGAATATGTCCTTCTCAATTTGATGAAAATTATTTACCCAAATTGAATGGACTCGTCACATATTATACTACTTGTAAAGCCATCCAATTATTTTTAACTTCAGTAATGTTGAGTCCAAAAGTTAAATTACATATACAATCAATCCGAGTTTCACATGGACCAGATCCACAATGTATGTTTAATGATACCACAAAAATATTCTTACGATGGTCTACATGTCCGGATGGATGTTCTCATTTGGATGCTCAAGGTACATCACAAGCACATTTGGGTACTCATAAATGGTCAGAAGAAGATACTAAAAAAATATTTGATAATCATAAAAGTTTATCTACTTTGGTATCAAAACTACCTGGAACAATAATGGGATTAACAAAAGAACCGAAAAAATTGGAAAGAGTGATTTCAGGATTGTTTATATTTGAATTAAATGAAGATAATTCAAAAATATTGGTTCATACTATTGAAAATATGGAAATTATTGAACGATTTGAACCTGAAACACAACCAAATGTCAATGCTTTAAGAGTTTGTTGAAAAGAAAGAACAAGATAATAGTTTATTAATTACTCCTCCTTTTAGAATGTTTATTAAATGAACTCCTATATTAAATCACGTATATATTTTGGAATACTATCAATTATCCCAATAGTATTACCAGCTCCACCACTGTCATCAGTTTTTTCCTTGTGTATAGCTTGCAATTGATACGTTAAAAATTGCAATTTTTCTAATGAAGTTAATTTTCTACCTAATTTAGAATGGATTAAATTCCAAAATACATTATCTTGAACTTCAACTTGAGGTTTTTGTTGTAGATCCGTTAATTGAAGTGTCAATAAAAGTTGAGTTTCAGCTATTGAATTTGATTTTCGTAAAAGACCATACAATCTGATTTGCATAAACAAAATAATCGTCACAATTGTAAATAGAATGAAAAAAGCTGTCGTGATATTTTGTTGTAAATAAGATGACACATCAACTGTTGATGCTTTGATTTCAGCTTTAGGTTCATTTTTAACTTCTGGTTCCACTTTTTTAACCTTCTTTTTGGCAGGTTGTTTGATGGCTGGTGGTCCATCTATGAAATACGTTTGTTTAACAATCTCCTCTTTCAATTCTTTGATCAACTCTTTTGTCGTAGCAGTCAGTCCTGATAAAGACAGTTTTTCAATAACTGATTTCATCCACGATCTTCCTGTCCATTCCACATGATGATAAATTAGCAAGTTCGTGTGATTCTCGTTGGCCCATGAAAAAACATATCTTGTTTTAACACTAAATACACCACCCAGAGGTACATCTGGTGTCACTGTTGTTGAAACCACAACTATATAATCGGCAAAATTCAAATGTTCAATGGTTTCAGTGACTTCACATTTAGTCGATTTTGGACCGATTGAATATCCCAATGCACGACGATAAATATATTTACGTTCAAGAACAGCCGGGTCTTCTTCTGATGGACGGAAATCACTAATCTCTGATATTTCTGACCCATCATGGGTTTCAAGGAAATTGGTTTGGAACTTGGTATATGGCCCAAACAATATGGCAAATACAATACCCATGGGGGCATCAATAACTTCATCAACTAATTCTATCTCTGCTTCTAACTTTTCATAATTTGCCGTAGTTGGAGCATGTGCATCTGGACCGTTGTTAGTATAGGGTGATTCTGATTTGAGTTTGATTAATTTGGTACTTAGCACTTCTTCAATGTCAAGTTCACTTTCTTCTTCTTCTTCGTCCTCACCGCTGTTATCTAATGATTGCACATCATTATCCTCTTCATCGTCTCCATCAAGTGATAATATATATGATTCAATATTTTTATTGGGAGAATCAATAGCGTTATTTTCTAATTCATCTTCACTGGTAAGTGTCAGATCATTGTTTGATTTCCCAGTTTTGCCTTTCCATAAAGTCAGCATTAGTTCATAGGTTTGATCTCGCGAAAGGAAACTTGCAAATGTATGAAGGGTGCCATCAACAGTTTCAATACTAATTGCATTGGGAAACAATCCTGCAGTTGATCTTTTCTCAATCTTAACCACTTCTTCTAATTGAATAACTAGATTGGTGACCCAACCTAATAAATTAGAATTAAAACATATATAACTCTCACTCAAATATATTCTCCCCTGTAACAAAATTTCTCTGCTCAATGCACATGCAAAATCATCAACTAATCTATCTGTCAAGTCTAACGAATGGAAATTATTATGGAAATCAATGTTTCTTTTAATCGTTGCATATCGAAATTTTGAAGTTTTATAAAATTCGTCAACATACAATTTAGGGTCATATCTAGAAGCTGGAGGTGACATTGGTGATTTATCTAACATCGAATCAAATGTTCCTTCACTAACAGTTCTCTTTGATTTACGGTACGATATGAATTTAGGTGAAGGCAATAAATTGGTGCCATTGGTGGATTGTTGTGATAATGGCGAGTTTGAAATATTTCTTGTAGACCCATATTCTTCTAAATCTTTCATGAATTTTGGTTTATCATCAGTTTGAGAAGCTTCATTGAGGGCATTGCCCTTGGAATCTTTTGAGATCACTGAATTGGCATCTTCTTTCGTAGTCAATGGATCTAAAGGAATAGATTTCTGTATTGTGGATGGAAACGGTAGAGATGATTTACTGGAAGTGGTTGTTGTATCTATCAGTAGTTTCATTTGCAGATTAGTCAGACTAGTATCACCATTTTGCCATGTCCGGAAAGTTGAATTTGAAGGCTGTGTGGTAGATCTTTTCGATTGCGATTGTTGCAGTATTGGCAAGGATTCGGTTGAAGGTGGGAACGAATAAGACCAAGCATCCTCTTCATCATTGTCAAGTGGTGTCAAATCAGGCATATTCAATCAATTGTCAAGTGGAGGAGGTTTGATATCAATGAATCTAAAAAAAAGATGAAGGAAATACCCAATTTATATGTGTGTTAATCATAAGAGACGAAGAAATCCAAAAAGAAAAGAAAGCCATGGTTCGGAAAAATCACAAAAATTTCTTCTCGTATCACAAATTTCTTCTCACAACCAAAATAATAATAATAATTAAATCTTGTTGCGCTCAGGTGCTAAGCAAAAAAAATTGAAGTGTTGACTAAAATCATTAGAAATGATTGTAACAATAATACATAGCTCACAACCGTCGTATAGTCTACCAACAATTTATTGAACATTTACAATCAAACTACTAAAATGCTAAACGACAGTCCAAAAAAAATTCAACAACGACTACAACAAAGCAGAACTTACATACTTGATGGTTTTATGAGATGCTCTCTATTTTGGAGCCTAAGTGACGTGAAGATCTCTGAATTTTTTTTACTACAGATAAATTGCTCGCATGATTTTAGATTCTCAGTTACTAGTTTAGGAAGAAAAATCAATAAAATGACCTCATTTGTACAGCAAAATATGCATAAAGTGGG
>OKKB01000282.1_pt1 | contig 18015 bp, 5 predicted proteins | sample 1613931 | NCBI WGS metagenome assembly OKKB01 (sample SAMN04436893, study PRJEB24849) | human gut metagenome | biome: human gut; feature: NICU; material: stool | host: Homo sapiens | place: USA: Saint Louis, MO | collected 2012-02-08
TTGTTCTACACCCCAAAAGTCTGACAAATTATTCAACAAGCCAAGATTGAATTATCTATCAATGTCTTACTAGAGATACTATTGATTACTAATTGTGAAATGGCTAGCTAGCTATACAAGCATCCGGAGGTAGACGAATGACACTTTCGAAAAACATAGGAGATAAGTTCAATGGACTCAGGATTGACGTTGTTGGTGACGAGACAGTATCGGCCGTACTCTGGTCTCAATGGTAAAAACTACACCGCCCGGGTATTAGATAAACATCTACAGAATAATTGACAATGATGACAGAATAGATTTGTGCCCTAAACATCCGAGATCCACACGTATTAATAAGTATTTAAGTCTGCCGCGTAACGTGCAAATGGACTATCCCAGCATCATATTAAACTAGACCCGAAACTCTACGACCATGCTAACAGACAGTACTAGTGAGAAGAAGACGTGCATGCGGTTTTCTGATATTTTATCCACCTAATACAATCTTGACCTACACACATTGTTTTACTCGCTCTATCTAATATATTACTGAACTGCCTATTAACATGCACATAAATACACTCAATCTAATAAAATGGCAGCCATCCAAAATAAATTAATGCCAAGTTTTGTGTACTTGTTGCTTCTTGAATCAATTCTCGTACTGCTGCTTCAGTACTCAATCCATTGGCATTCAACTTTTCAATAACTGTCATTATTGCCGTACCAGCTTCTGACCCTTCTTCCTCTGGTTGCACACCAGGTCCTGTTTCATCCTCTTGCAACTTCCGCTTTTTAAATCGTGATAATGTCCATGAATATAACGGATCCCACCGTAACACATCCAATATAGATATAATGTGTTCCTTGTTTGTTCTCAACACTCTTAATGTATGTTCACATGATTTCTTAAACATTCCTTCCACTCCAGTTACACCAAACCCATCGACAATATCACGTGTTAATCTAAACGGAACTGTTTCTGGTATAGCTAATCGTTTACCCTGATCAAAGGCAACACCAAGGTCAATATGAATTGGTTCACCAGTGCTTCGATCTATCAATATATTATTACAATGTCTATCGCCAAGCCCCAATATATGACCAACAATGGATGAAGTGGCAATTCCATGAGTATACTTAACTCGACTCTCAAACCAACTGTCAGAAGTTAAAAACGTCTCTTGGAAAAAATATCTCATCACAGGTTTGATTTTCGCTTCAATTTGTTCAAAACTATGTATTCGCTTTTGTTTATCACCCGACTGACACAGTTTCATCATCTCTCTTGCCTTGTCATAACTAATCTTATCATGTATTTGGTGGTATCCACTAATAACATCAATAAATGCCATGGAATTAGGAACAAACTCAATTATACCTGATAACGGTCCTAAGGGAACCGCATTATATGTCCGAATAGTCAATCCTCGCTTGTTACATTCTCGATCCTTGGCAAAAATATTGTTCACTTTATTGAAAACTTGCTCCATGATGGAATCTTGTCGAATACCATCGGTACCGTGCTTCAACAACACACGATGCTCAGTACCGTTTGATAAGATAAAATTGGCAATTTTTGGCAAACTCAACCCAGATGTCGCAATCAGAATTTTCTTGTCAATTGAATGTAATACGGGAACATTTTTATATTGTTTGCTAGGATCAACCCTGATTGTTTCCGTGGGCGGTGGAATTGCTGGCAACTCATTTAACCAATAATCACCAGCAGAGAATTTAGTCAAATCAATGCTTTTACCCTTGGAAACCTTATATGCAGCGAGAGTGATACACTGATCAGTAAAACCATCAATTGGCAACAACACATCCAGTATATATCGATGGTCTTGTAGTAATAGTTGATCCCAAATTGCTTGAGCAGCTGCACACCTAGAAAGTAACAGTGGATTTAACACCTCATTTGTATTGGGCTTGTGTTTCTTTAATGATAACAACAAGTACAATGAATGATGGGGATGATCAAGACACATGTTTATTATCAATTTTTTCAATAATATTTGAAAGTTGTTTGTTTCGTTTGATAATCTTGATATCAATTGAGTACACCAGGAAACGAGTTTATAACTAGGTAATGCCAATAAATCGGATTGAAGCGATTGATTCAATTCATTATTCCCTGATTGTTCTAACCACAAGGAGAAAAATTTATCCAAGTTCTCTTCTTCAAAATCATCAACAATGATACTCTTCATATAATATTGAACCGCTTTGGAAGAAAACAATTGTTTGCTTTTTCGTAACGATTCCAAATCTTTACTTTCAGAAACAAATTGCTTTTTCAATCTATTGTAGTATTGTTGTACCTGCTTCTGTTCAGCATGTGTAACAGTGACTTTTTCATATTGCTTTTTAAGATCTTTAATTTCATTTTCCTTATTAAGTACTCTTTTCTCCAATTTGGAAATTTTTTCACTCAAAGACTTGAATTTGTATTGTTCCTCACAAAAACGGGCAAGTATTGAAAATATTTTTGATTGTTGTTGAAGGTCAATCATGTGGTTCGATAACTCTTCAGTTGGCATAACATATTTCTCCATAATACTAGAGGCAACTTCCTGTCGTGATTGAGACATCCAATCAACCATCATGGCTCTTATCAAACATTTGTCTACCTTTAAAATGTTTTCTGACATATCAATACCACCTGCTGCATACAAATCTTTCATAATCATCACCGGTACATTGGTATTCCCCTGACACCAAAGAGTTTGTGCTGTTTGAAAAGATGCCAAGTTATTCGCGTTGAACGCAACCATATCCAAAGAGCTGCTTTGAAGTTTTTTAGATACCACATCAACCAACATTGTCGATGTCACCATTTTCTGGTATTCTCCATTGGTCCTTGCTAAATTGTTATATCTAACCAAGTCACACAATGCACCCATCCAAGCTGTATCGGAAGGTAAACTTGAAATCGGCCTATCATTTATTAAACCAAACGTTGTTTGCCTTGCTAACAATAAATTCTCAAACATGCTAAACTCAACCTCCCCAAACCATTCCGTTTTTTCTGAAAACTGGTTTGTCATGGGAATGATATTATCACCTGTGGCATTTGCGATTTCTGCAATGGAAGCTACAGTCGAAATGGTTTTCAACCAATTTATTCCCTCCTGTTTAAACTCTTTAACACTCATATTAGTTGCTGACACTTTATTATCCACAGCATTCAAAAGCGAAGACAGACATATATCTTGCAGATTCATGGGGAAATCATGGATTTGCTTCAAGGTTTTGTATATCACCTCGTTCTCTTTGGTGGCATTTTTCGAAATTGGCAAGTCCCATTTGGACAATTTCCAACTCCATTCATATTGTGAATCATCGTTAGATGCAAAACTGGTATTTTTGCTCAATGCTCTTGACACTCCCAAAAGACCCGCAGCTGACAAAGAGCCAACTATATTGGAGTACGATGGTTCTTGATTCAACATCATATCAGTGTCAAAACTAGCACTACTAAATCGAAGTCTGTCATCTGAATTCCCAACTCGGTTAATCATTGAAATTGAATATTCCAAAGTTGTTCTTTCCGGCAATCCAAATACCAAGTCGTCATCATCCAACGACTCATAAACATGTTGCAATGTTTGATAATGGTCTTGCAAATGCACATCTGAGTTAGTATCTGATGCTACATCTTCAAACAACATTAACGCAGTTTTAAATTGTTTCACTTCGCAAGCCAACTGGTAGAATTTTAACTTATCAATTTTTGCAAACACAGGTTTCTTAAAAATCTTGGCACCAACCCTAATTAAAATCAATATTTGAAGAAAAACCTTAATAGAAGATTCTGATTTTTTGGAAGTGTGTAAAAACTCATTCAAAAGGGAAATAATTCTGTCTTGACTGTGAGTACGTTTTATAGCCAAATAATTACAAACTAAAACTGGTAATGAAGTTTTAGCAAATTCAGGAACCATTATAACAAAAGTACTTAAAAGTGGAGCAATGCTGGTCTCAACTGCCAATTCCTGTAAAAGTGCCAAGTACAATTTAGTGCACCACAACTCAGTACCATTCAGCAAAAACGACTCAAAATTGTTAATTATATCAATTAATTCATCTCCCAAGTATTCCACATCAGCTTTATCATTTAATATAACGCATGTATGGAAATCAATTGGAAGTATACTATCGGAATGCTTTTCAAGCGTGGTTTCAAAATTCAAAAACTTAGAAACTTCCCGTTTACTTGTTTCATACTTTCGAATTAAAACACCGATAATGGATTCAGCACAAGCTGCAGCTTCAAAATCATCTTTGTAAATATATTGTTCAATTGATTTCAATGTAAAATCAAAAGATCGAACCTCGTTTTCAAAATCATTCACAGGAATTCCTTCATATTCATCAAATGTAAGAGCTTTTATCTGCTCTTTACAACCACCTTCAATATAAAAATCAGACAAATAATTAGCAATCCACAATTTATATCCATCAGAAAATTCCTGAATCTGATTTTTACTGAGTGCCAATAATTTCTCAACCACAGATAATTTACTTCCACTATGGGTTGTGGCAAAAACGACATTGCCAAAGATTCTCGAAATCAAAATCATTTGCTTTATATAATCAGGTCCACTTTCTTCCAAACATAATTCAATCAAAGAAGACTCTATCTCCACTGCTTGACCCTTTAAAATCGCAACTGATGATTTGAGAAGTTGGCAAATTGCTCTATCTTGATCGCCAGTATTAACAAAATCATCAATGCAATCAAGTAAAGCCCTTGATCGGTCAACAGCCTCAGTTTCCAACAAAGAATTAATGATTTGGATTATTAACAGTATGGACTTATCATAGGTATACCGATGCAGATATACATCGGTTAACGATTGTAATATTAAGAATACATCCGCTGACATTTTTGGCTCATTCAGTAACAATGGACATAAAGTATCAACTAAAAGACGAGAAACAGCATAGTCAATTGATTTCTTACCACCCAAAACTAAAACAAATTTGAACTTCCTCAAAAATATAACCTTTTGCTCAAATGTGGTGGCCAATTTCAAGGAGATCGACAACCTTCTAATAAGAAAGTAAATTTGTCTCGAGGACCAAAACGTTTCGTGCTCAGGTTGATGATATTTCTCGACTAATTTCTTTAATAATTGAACACTAGAATCAAATGAAATTACCATTTCACCAGCTGTTTGAATGGTTGATGAGAAACCAGTATCATTTAACAACATAGTAAGTAATCCATCTGTGCCAAGACTCTCAAAGGACTTTTCATTTGAAATTTCGGTGAATTTAATGATTTCCAATACAATCAAAGGTAACTTGTCTATAAATTCTTGTTTGAATGAATTTTTTAAATAATCAAGAAGGATTTGGAACACATCGTTTCTAACTCCATCTTTGCTGTACGATAATGGAACAATAATTGACAAACTCTCTGCAACTAAAGTTTCACTATGAGATTGTTTCAAGTCAGCCAACTGCTCAACAAAAGCATTACTAATTTCTGGGCTCTTTGATTTTGTCGATAATGCAACAGCAATCAATTCCCGATAATTGTCACGGTAAAAGGAACTTAAGTCTGTGTACAGAAACAACACAAATGGAAATGCATCAATTGAGTCGTACTTCCACCAGTTTCTTAAAATCTCAAATTTGAAAATTTTGAATAATTTGTTGGCATTATCTAGCTTCATAATCATGCAAAACTCTTTCAAACATATTTCCAAATAAGGAATAAAAAATGGGAACCGTGAACATTCAAGCAAATTAAACAATGCTAATCTCAATATATGTAAAGATGATTGAGATAAATTTGTGAAAAACTTAGTGTATGTACCAGCAGATTCGACTGACTGTTCAGGATTCACAAACCTATCAAAAAGATCAGAATAAATCTGTCCCTGTTGTTGTACAGTAGATAGCGAAACAAGTTCCCCAAATGAATTTGCTAATCTGTCTTTGATGTTGTTGGGAGACTTTGAAAACTTTTCGAGTAGTTCGTTTTTAATGTCAGTATTTGAAAGGACTCTTTCATCATTGTGAGTAATAAAGTGTGCTAAAAATCTGCAATATTCAACAATGGAAGTTTCAGTTAGAATCAAGTCATCTCTTCCAGACAGATAAAGTCGCAGGACCAAACTATAGAAATCACTTGCTAATGAGTTATCCGAAGAATTTATCCAAACTTGTGCTGTAGCTGACAAGAACCGAGAAATCACCACCAGGACAAACTCATTTCTCTCGTAGTTTTGGGTACTTAATAGTTTTTCATTTATAATTCTCAATAATTTGGCAAGTTGTATTTCATCAATAAAATGAGCCAGATGATCAGTAAAGATATTCTCCACAACAAACAAAAGTGACGGAAGAAAGTCATCACTTTCCAATGTTTCGACATAGTTCAAAAACGCAGTCAAGATATCTGATTGTAGTTTCCCTTCAATATCTGCTGTAAACATAATAAATTTAGATACTTCAAGGGATTGTATCTTTTTATAATTCAATTTTGCAAGAGATATTGTGCTGGTTGAAGTAGTAGATGGAGGAGTTGTAGCATCTCTAACTCTAGAAAACTCCCACCCAAAACCATCTTCTGGGACTGATTTTCTATTATCCTTATCTGCAAGTCCTGGATAGTCAAATTTAATAATATTAACTAATTTTTCCAGCGGGAAATTTTGAATGAAAATTTGTATCGTATCTGGATCGGTTGGTAAAAATTTATTAACCATTTCCATGACATCAATAATTTCTTCACAACTTAAAGTGATATCTGTAAATGAGTTCAATCCAGCTGACAACTGAAACTGTAATCCAGTCAATTCGTGAGTAACAAATTTCATAGAACGTACTTTTGCAACAATATTCAGTAAAACGATAATCCAACAAAATAAACTACCACTGGTAACCAGACTTCTATCAAACACCATAAATGTCAGATTTACTTTATTCAATATTGCGTCAATTCTGTCACTACTAGCAATGCTGATTATATCAAACTTGATGGTCTCGCTACTATCTGATACAGATTTTAAACACAAAAACTTTTCTAAACTATCATAAGATTGTGCAAAATAATAAAATTCATAAATATCACCTTCATAAGTCGATTTCTGAGTTGTTGTTGGGCTATAACTAATTGAGTTCCCCAGCAACCAGTATATGAAATTGGCTAGACTTGAGCCAACACTAACAAAATCTGCACCAGGCGAAAAAGTGATATCCCATTTTGCTAACATCCAATCTTGAATTCGTCGACCCAAAAAATTTTTCTTGGACAAATTCACTTCAATGGCCAATTTGTTGATTGCATACCAAAATTGGAAACTTTCTTCAGTGATTTTGTATGGCCCATTGATTTCTGAAAGATCAATTAAAGTTTCCAATTGAATGATAACAGAATCATCGATCAATTCACTTAGATTGGTTTTCTGCTCAAACACTAATTTAAAGATGATATTGCACGCAATATTGGCAACCTCTGGCTCTTTTAATAAAAGTAAAGATAATTTCAAAAGCTGTATTGAGAATGATTTTTTGAACTTAAACCCACCATGATTCAGTTGCAATATTTCGTCTAACAAAACTGATCTTGCACAAAGACTGCTCCAGAAATTCATTGAATTATCGTCAAAAGTAATCAAAATATTCTTCATTACCACATTTTTGTCAATGAATGTGTTGTCAGTGGTTGATATGACAAAGTCAAATGTTGTGTTTTCACCAATAGTGGTATCCATACTATCTGATTCAGTTGATTGTTCTTTTGGTTTTTCAAAAGTGTATAATTCAAGGTAAAAAGTCAACAATTTCAAACCCAACACTTGATTATCTGATGATTCTTTGGAATGAATTAATTTATTGCAAAGTTCAATTGCACTATTCGAATCACTGATGGTATCTGCAATTGAGCCTAGTTTCTGTCGCTTGTTCTTATTGGGTGACCCATTTGAGTAAAGAAGTAGACTGGTTTGTGGGTCATTTGACTGTTTGTTTATAAACTGTTTCAAGTCATAATATGATTTCAAAAGACGTGAAACTCCTAAAGTCAACAACCACGGCTTGTAGTTTTGCGAGTCCGAGTATATCGTTTTCAAATTGAACCATGTGATACTGTTGTTGATTGTACACATTCCAATGTCTTCAGTTTTTAGTTCAAATGACCCAGACATTAATTTCTTCATTAAATGATGAATAAGCACTCCTAGATTGTATAAAAACACTTCATCTTGATTGTCTGCTTGTGAATTTATGGAATCTCCATCTTCTTGAGTGCTGATTTCACTAAGAATATATCGATCGCCAATCAATTTTGGTAAATTGTGTAAGTTGATTAAATCATGAGTTCCTGGTAAGTTAATAAATATAAGAAATTGTTCTTGCAATTTCTCCCAATGTGAATGGTGAAAGTAAACCATTAATCTTATGCCAATTTTAATTAACTTGTTGACAAACTTGAATTTCTCAGTGGCAATCACAGTGATCAACTTGTTTATTATTCGGAAAATAATAATTATAATAACATTTTCTTTCTTCAATAATTCTGAAGTTTTATCCAATATTCTCAACAACTTGAAATAGTTGTCATTATCATATAATTGTAAATAATTGATTGAAACGCTACTTTCACATTGTAATAAATTCTGTAATGCCGTATATAAATCAATCAACAATTTTTCGTTATTACCGTTATTTGAGAAGGACCCTTCACAATCATCTAATATATTATTGATTAATGAAACCAAGAAAATGTATAGTATACTCCATTCTTTCCTATTCAAATGTTCCTTGACATAACTCAAATTCAAAATACTTGTTATAGTCTTAATAAAATCAATCGAGCAAGGCTCTAACAATTCCGAGTGTACGAAAAATTGATCTTTTATGCCCATGCACAAATCAAGATATGTGCGGTATTTGAAATCGATTCTTGTATCTTCAATTGATTTTTCAGTGAGGAGTCGTAGATTATACGATGCTTGACTTAATCTTGAGTCGACTGTAGTGGATTTGTTGTTGAAATATATTTGTGATTCATGCTTAATTAATGCTAATATTGCTTGGGTTAATTGTCTAAATTGTTTGGGATTTAATCTAAATTTCGATGCTGCTATATTCTCTAAATTATTTAACGCGTCATTTCTTTCTTTTATTTTCGATGATTGTAATAATGCTATAGTTTTGTTAATATCTGACGTAGACATGATTACGTAGACATCTACAAACACGATTGTAGTACGGATGTTTACTAAAAAAATGATTATAGTATAAAGGGTTTTTTAAACTCCTGAAACAATTTTTTTTTCATTTTCTCGTCTCCATATTCAGGGGATTTGAAAAAAAAAATAACATTCTGTTACATCGAATTTGAATAGTTGTACTGTCACTCTCTCTACCCTTTAATCATCAATGATATGAATAAAGAAATACATGAAGGAGAGAAGATACTTCTGGGAACAATTTTGCGAGTCCCTTTGATAATTGAAGACAAAGCAACATCTGAAACAATAAAAAATTCTTCATTATGGCTTCACGTATCAGGAGCTGATTATGAACCAAGTAATAATCCCCTTTTCATAAATAAATCTTTAACTGCCATATGCAGTGAAGGGTATTTCCATAAAACACTAACGACAGACAACAGTAATCGAGTTTTCCGAAGGTATATTCCTAATATAGATCTTAGTAATGATAAACATTTCGAATTATTGAATAATCTTTTCCCACTTGATTTAGAAAGTTTGATAGAGGCTAAACAAACCACCAAGGCTCCAACACAGCAACAACAGCAACAATTGAAATTAATGGCTAAATTGATTAGTGATAAATCCAATTATGATGCCAATAATGAATATTTGGACGATATTGAACCTAATAAGAACAACATTGTTTTATCAATCAAAACAGATGCCAAATATGCCGTGACCATTGGAACGATCGAGTTACCACCTGTTGATATTGAAAATAATCCATATTTAAATGATGAAGAAAATTTACTTAATTGGATGGAATTATATAATTCTCAGAATGAATCATTATTGGAATTATTGATTGAATCAAATAATAATTTGGATCGATTAAAATCGGAAAATCAAAAATTAGAACTGAATCTTGAATTGACCAAAAATGATTATGATAAAATAATTGAGGATTTAGAACTGAAATTTTATTTGGTATTGAATTCTAAGAAAGATAAGATTTATGAATTGACTCATAAATAGAATAAGCTATGGAATTGGAAAACACATTCAGCTTCGAATTCAGTTGAATGAAGTGGGATCTGTGACTGTTAATAGATCAGGCAAAACCTTTTTATTCTCAGAAACTGGAACGGTATCTGGTATACGAATTATATTTTCAAATGGGCATATTACGGCAAGTACATAACCCAGCAAAAAAGCATCTCCATTTTCTAAGCTGTTTATGGCTCTAACAATAATCTAATAACTAGCTCCCAACCTTTCTAATTATTAGTATATAATAGCATAAAACAAATCTGGATATGATGTAGTATGGAAAAGTTTCTTAACTGTTGGTTGCAAATATTTATCAAATATTTTAATACAAATTCTCAACAAAAAAGAATCAAAACAGGAAGTAGAAATTCTAGATTCACATGGTAGCACAAAATCTCTAAGAACACCAAAATCCACCTTTATTCTTATCATAATACATACTTACCTATATAAAAATCAAACTTACATTTACAACGTTAATTTACAAACCATCACGTTGAATGGTCAGACAGAAACTCTTGTTCCATTTGCTTTGCTGTATTTTTCATAAATTCCTTTAAGTCGTGTAACCTTTGCATGGGCAACATTTCGAATGCATTTTCCATGGTTGACTCAACATACTTTAAAATTCCTTCACATTCTGCTTTTAAAGCTCTTCTGTTGTTTGCCTCAGTCTCTGCTTGTACTTCATCATCATCATCCGATTGACCAAAATTTGGAATATCAAAATTAGCTGGGGATGATTCACTTAATCCATGATGAAAATCGTTAGTTGGGAAATCATAACTATTATTTTGAACTAAACCATGAGTTTCATCATCAAACATATAGCCACTTTCACGTTGCTCGTTTGCTGTAGTTGATGGCGACACAGATTCTGGGGCACTCTCTTCTGATTCATCGGGTTCATCAGGTGGTGTTTCCGCTCCAAGTAAACGACAAATTTGAAAATAAAGTTTTCGATTGATTCTTTTACTTAAATCAATGTCTTCAACATCTCCAGCAATATTAATACCTTCTTTATTGGCTTTGACCCATGCCCAATCTTTCCCTTGTAATGCTTGTTCAATTAACCAAGCTCGCACAGGATCTTTTTTTAAAGTAGGAACATTATCTTTTTCACATTTCAAAAATGAATGATTATGATGAAACAAATATGTCATTTTTATTCTATTGTTTTCGACTTTTAATTTGATTTGTGCTGGACATCCTGAATTTAAATTTTCATTTGGAAATTCTGGTGTAAAATGTAGTTTACCTATTGTACAATCTAAATAGACGAAATTGGGTGTTCTATATACCCCCCATCGATAATATTTGCAACTACTGGCAAAACACAATTTGAATTCCTCGACACTCATTTCCTGTTCAACACTATCGACAGTTAAATCATCAGGTAATGCATCTGGGAAGAAAAATTTTGTAAGCCGTGAATGAGCTGGGATACCTTCAGAGAACAATTGAGTGGAAAGTGGTAATTTAACCAAGGATCCATTATTTGGATCATTTTGGAGATTGGCAACATTCTGAATGTTTTGAACTCCGTTAACCGTTGGAACCAGGACAGCTGGTGCAACTGGTGGCGGGACAGGTCCATTTGGCCAATTCTGACCATTCATATTACCATTACCATTATTGGAGCTATTCATGATTTGAACAAACATATCATTTTGTGCTTGTATTGAAGCAGGTGGCCGGATTCTGCCACCAGTAGGTAGGGGTGTCCCTTTGACTTGATTTCGGTATCCACCACCTTCAGGAATAATGAAACTTCTTTTCAAGACAAATTCTGTGGCATCCCAATTAATTTTTAAATAGTTTGGATCGAGTATTCGATGATAAAACGAGGCATCAATTGCTGGAAATCGAAGAAGAGCAATAAAATAAGGATGAACGGAAATCAATTCCCTTCTTATAGTAGGTAATTGTAAAAACCTTCTGATCAAGTCGTTAAAGCCTTCATTTATTGGGAAGTTAAAATTTTCATCTGTTTTCGCTAATGATATTAGGGTGGGTACTGTTTTTTTGATCCATTGTTGAATTTCGGGTGATAGTTGAGATTCAGGAGGGATAAGACTGTTATTGTTAGAGGTTTGCCAACTTTTTTGTATATTGTTTATTATATCTCTCAAGTCTGAAGTCGTTAACCTCGGCACTGGTTGGTTATTAGAAGACTCCATATCTAATAGAATGGTTGTTGAGGCAAAGTCATATGAACGGAGTTGGGTTACCTGATGTTGTTTTCAGAATTCTTTTTTCTCAAATCCTTTTCAGGACGCGGTTGTTAAAAAAAAATTACAAACAATTCAAACTCGTGTTTTGTTTCACAAAATCTACAGTTACAGGCCCTTAACATTGAAATGGGGGTTGTACTTCATAATGATCTGAACTGATTTTGGCAAATAGATAGCAAAAAATTTGAATATCTATTGCTAAAGCTTAGATAGTTTAATCTGGTTCTCTAGGTAAATATTTTGGTGAGTGGTTTGTTACCAAAGACTGGAACTTTCACCTAACGTTTTTAAGAGATGCTTCCAAGTTAATATCTCCAAACTTAATGATACGGTCTATATTCATAAAATACTAGATTTATATCCCCAAAGTATTCTTTAAGAGTTGGTGTACATCTGCCATCGACATGAATAACTTGCACTGCAAAAATACAACGAACCAATATCGAGAGCAAAGAAAAACATAGACATCAACTGGATCAACAATTACTAGGTAGTCATTATCCGCCAACGAAAGAGCTTATTCCATCGTTTTTGGTAATGTATGCTACAGTAATGGAAACAACTTTATTGACACCGATGCTATCTCCAGATTTAAATTCTATTTGACAATAGATTTGTTGATCGCAATTGATAAAATCAAATACCCGTTGTGGGTGAATATAAAAAAGGATATCAAGATCTTGTATAGCCGTTGATATTCAAATTAAGGAGTTTAGGAAATATAATTCGCAACCCACAATCCATATAAAAACGGAAATCCAACACTTTAAGTTAGCCGAGGCAAGACAAAAAAAATAATAAACCGAGCTTGTCATTGCTAAAAGGAGAAGAATTTCTGGGGATGATAATGGAAATTAGAATTGAAATCTTATTAAAAGGTACACGCCCCCATAGTTTAATTTTTTTATCATTATACTCAAGTGACAAGAAAAAGAAAAGCAATGATTAATATAATTGCAAACGTACCAAGTGCAGTGGAGATGCAATAATAGTGTGCTTATTGTCATCTATCGCTTAAAGTTTACTTGCTTGCATTACACTTTGGATTGATGAGAAGAAGGGATAGATTAATTATAAGTCAAGGTACAATAGAGGTGGTGGTTGCCAAATAAATTCCTATAACGATAACGTATAGTGCAAATTGCACTACCCATTTAATTCAAGAAATTTTTATAGAGTACAAATTATTTCCCCAACAAAAAATAAGACAATCAAGAGAGAAAACTAAACTAAAATTAAATTTGGCGGACTTTAATTGTATGAGTGTGTGTGCGTGTGCGTCGTGTGTGAATGACCCAAACGGAAAAAGTTTTTTTTGTTGAGAAGTTGAATTTTAACACCACCATCACCACTCGGTAACAACAGTAGTAACAGTACCACCATCATCTCTACAATTGTACGAGGAGAATTAGATTATACAAGATTTGGTGCGGGTGAATTCTATTTTTTTTTTCTAGTAAAGTGGTACGACCTAAACTCAAACTCAAACCCAAACTCAAACCCAACCAGAAAGATTAATTTTTACAAAGATAGGAGTTTAAGCATTATTATTTTTTTTTAACCCTTTCTTTCGTTATATAAACTGAAAAATTTTCTTTCTTTTTTCTTTTTCTGTTATTTAATTTAGTTATTTAATTATTTTATATTCCAAAATTTTTTTTTATTTTACTATAATATATTTCATATTTCCATTACACAACAGTTCAACTTACTCAATTAGTTGTTTTTTTAACTTGTGTTGAGTTATTAATCCATTTCCTTCTCTCTCCATTCCATTCATCCTTCCTTTTTTGCAAATGCCGGTGTTTGAAAAAAAAGATACTGTACATACCAATGTTCCATCCCCTAGACCATCCACTAATTCACATACTTCATCTACTTATATCCCTCGATACAGACTAAGTATCACTACTAATGAGGATATAAATTTACAATCTATAGATCCCGGTACAGTTAAAATTGATTGTTCTGGAGCATTTATTGCCAATGATGATTTATTACGAGATACTGCACCTGATATAACTGATGAAATTAACAATTCCTCTTCTTCAACTTCCGGGACACCTCCTCTGTCGAATACATCGTCGGATCTTGAAGATGACACAGAAGAATCTGAATTTGACACAGAAGAAAATGGTGGAGGTTTAAGTGATTCTTCAAGCACAACGGTGGAAGATGACGAAAATCAATTACAACAATTGCAACAACAACCTTTATATGGAGGTGTCATTACCAAAAACAATATTACCCTACCACAACACAATGATGAAATCATACATATATCTGTGGATATAGGTGGTACATTAACCAAATTAGTTTATTTTACTAAATCTTCATCAAATAGGAAAAATTCTTCTAGGAAAACCACTGGTGGTGGAGGTGGGGGTAAATTACATTTCCAGGATTTCCAAACGGAAAATTTTAAAAATGAAGCTATGAAATTCATGATTAAATTAATACAAAAATCAATTAATAAATCTAATATAAATCCTCCTATAACGTATATTATGGCAACTGGAGGAGGAGCTCATAAATTTTATAATTTAATGAAAAAAACATTTAAAAAACATAAATTACCCATGAAAATTATTGCTAAAGATGAAATGGAATGTTTAATTAAAGGATTAGATTGGTTAATAACGAAAATCCCTCAAGAAATTTTCACTTATGATTTAACTGAATTAACAACTAAATTTGAACCCATTCAATCGAAAAAAGAAATCTATCCTTATTTATTGGTTAATATAGGTAGTGGGGTGAGTATGGTCAAAGTGACTAAACCAGGACCTGAAGGATTTGAAAGAATTGGTGGTAGTTCTTTAGGTGGAGGTACATTATGGGGGTTATTATCATTATTAACTGATGCTAAAGATTATAATGAAATGTTGGAAATGGCTCAAAATGGAGATAATGAAAATATCGATTTATTAGTTGGAGATATTTATGGAACTAATTATAATAAAATTGGATTAAAAGCTAATCATATTGCATCATCATTTGCCAAAGTTTTCAAAAAATTGAGAAAATTCAACTCGTCTACGAACAGCAATAACAATAACAATTCCGATAATGATAGTGATGGTAAATTTAAAAAATTGACTGCTGCTGAAAAATTGGCTCAATTTAAACAAGAAGATATTGCTAGATCTTTATTATTTTCTATATCTAATAATATTGGACAAATTGCTTATTTACATGCATTAAGATTCAATTTGAAAAGAATTTATTTTGGTGGTAGTTATATATCAGGTCATATGCAAACCATCCATACATTAAGTTATGCCGTGAATTTCTGGTCTAAAGGGGAAATGCAAAGTTATTTCTTACGTCATGAAGGTTATTTAGGAAGTGTGGGGGCATTTATGATGGGTCCAGCTCCAATTCTTGAAGAAAATGGCAATTCATCAAATGAAAATAATCACACGAATAATGTTAAAATTGCCAATGGAGTTCAACATTGAGAGGTTTACAAAACACCAAACAGGTCAGCCTTCGACCCACGCAATAGCTATAAATTGGCCCGAATATCAAAATTTCCAACATTAGCTTGGTTTAGTTCAAATTGTTACGTTCGTTAAACATGAACTTTCCTATCTCACATTTACTATTGTTTTTAAATATGCATTCAATTCATCTTCATAACCAGTACTATTATTATTATTTATAATTGCTTACTATTACAGTTAATATATATATATATATACATCACATTTTATAAACTGTTCCCTGTAAAACAATAGATTATGGGATTCAATTTTAATATCAAGCTAAAATGTTACAAATAATAGAAACAACAAGACTAAAGAAATTGCAATTAGGGTGCAAAATAAACGTTGTTGTAATAAATGTAGTAAAATGTAATGAAGTAGTATTTGGCATTGAAACAAAGAAAATGTAACGTAGTAGTAGTGGTAGTAGTAATATGTGTGGTTTGGTAGCGGTTACAAAAACTGACAAACTGCATTTACAGATCCATACTAACAATTGACCAAATCAATGCCTCTTTAAAAGTAAGCAGAATTTGACGTAGTTTTATACCAATGTTGAAGTAAACTTGGTAGGTATGTAGACTAATAAAAGAAAGGAAATTAATGTGGGTGGGGGTGGGGAGAAGAAGAAAAGTGGAGAGGAGAAAAGGAGAAAAGGAAAAACAGCGCAGTAAGAAAGATTTTTGATCAACATTACACGTAAATATGATTGTATTATTGTGATTTTAATATTTTGACACAAGCAAAGTATAAGATCTCCCCCAAGGAGAAGCAGAAGCAGAAGCAGAAAAAAATAATCAAATTTTTAATCCACATGGTTTTAAGAAAAAGAAAATCTCAAATATTGCATTTCTTCTTTCAACTAATAAACACAAACTAATTCAATTGCAATTTTTTTTTCTAAGTCCGATTACAACTAATTTCTAATTTCTATTTCTTGAAAAATCTTTTCCTTTTTTTATATTTTATTTTCATTTTCCTTTTATTTTCCTTTTTCCCCTTTTTTTTTTCTTCTTATAATGAGTGATATAGAGTTGATTAATCCTGATCAATATCAACAAGTGAGGAGTAATAGATATCAACAGACACCCATACTACACACCTTACAACAACAACAGCAACAGCAACAATCATCTTCAACGTCACCAAAGCAACCACACCAACAGCAACAACAGTATAGTATAAATACTAGCAGTTTTCCTTATAGACGATCACCTTTACATCCAACATCAAAATTATATTCACAACCACAACAATCTTTCAATTCAGAGTGGGTAGAGGATCAATCATATAACAATTCACCGTCCAAACTATCAACATTATTAGAGCTTGAACTTGAACGTGAACGCAGTAACAACATCAACAATATGTCAGGTACAGTAAGATCAATTGATCCATCGAAATTTGAAACCCCATCTAAAGCATCCAGTAACAACAACCACAACAACAACGCACTTAATTTCAACTACATTAATACCCCAGTTTCTAATCACAAATTAGATATCAATAATACCAGCACTAATAAGGACAACTACCATTACAATGACAATAACGATGAATATATTGAAAAGGCATCGACCACATCTTCTTCAACCACCATAACGACCAGATTACCAAAAGTTAGTAATTGGGATATTTTTTGGTCAATGCTTAATGATCTTGTTGGTAAAGACAAAATGGCCAAAGTTGGTCAATATACTTTACGATTATTAGTTTATCATGCTGGGAAATCACAAACTTATTTATCTGATAATAATATAAATATCAAAGTCATTAATGAACGGTATAATGATACTACAAAAAAATTGAATTTATTGAAGAATTTTTTCAATCATCCAGCTGATTTCATTAAAATCATTGTTATTTTGATTCTTTCAATTTTTAAACAAAAAGCTGCCGGGATGATTAATGGATTATCAATGTATAGACAATTTCTTCGATTTGGTAAAACTACATTCAGAATTAGAGATTTAATTGTTAAATTTCATCATAATGTTTTCAATAATTCTTCCGATAATCAAGTTCAAATTAATAAATCAAAAATATTTGATCGTAAAACTTTGGGACAATTTTTATTATTAT
>OKKB01000283.1_pt1 | contig 17979 bp, 12 predicted proteins | sample 1613931 | NCBI WGS metagenome assembly OKKB01 (sample SAMN04436893, study PRJEB24849) | human gut metagenome | biome: human gut; feature: NICU; material: stool | host: Homo sapiens | place: USA: Saint Louis, MO | collected 2012-02-08
CGACAACCTGACCCGGCGCACCGACTTCTTCGAGGACGCGGCCGCTGACCGTTTCGCCGGCACCGGACGCGGCCGCGCCCTCTGCCTGCGCCGCGGCCTCGCCGAAACCGCCGGCCATCCGTTCGATGAATTCACGGGTGGTCGCCGCGCCGACCTCGCCGGCGCCGGCGGCCGCCAGTTGCCGCCAGCGCTCGGCCAGTTCGCGGCGGGTCTGCTCGCTGGCGTCCCAGTAGCCCTTGCGGATGGCCTCGGCCATGCGCGCGATGATCTGCGCCTGGGCGGTCGGATTGTGCGTTTCGAACCACTCGGCGAGACCCAGCTCGCGGCGGTCCATGACGAAGGTGTCGTGCAACGCCTGCCACTGGTCGGCGCGGACCATGGTGCGATCCGCCGCCTGCCAGCCCCACAGGTTGTTGGCCAGGTCGAGCATTTCCAGGCTGCCGGCGTAGCCCTCGCGCTGCATCGCGGCGATCCACTGCGGGCTGAGGTAGCGCCCGCGCAGCTCGCTGGCGAGGAACTGCGCGGCGGCCGTGGTGCGCGGCTGGCGCTGGCGCAGGTCGGCGATGTACAGCGCCGGGCTGGCGCCGTCGAGGTGGCGTACCGCCAGCGACAGGCCGCCGAGGTACTCGAACGGGTGGTCGGTGGAGAGCACGCCGTTGAGCGTCGAGGAGCGCGAGAGGATCGCCGCCTGTACACCCTTCAACTGTTCGGCGAACAGGTTGCCGCCATCCAGCTTCACGCCCCAGTCGCGACTGCCGTAGGCGTACTGCAAGCGCCCGAGGAACTGCTCGGCGAGCGCCGAGTCGTCGTCCCAGCGGGTGGAATCGAGGGTCAGTTGCGTTACCCCGGTGCCGTAGTCGCCCGGCGCATTGCCGAACAGCCGCAGGCGCGACAGGCGCTGCGCCAGTGGCGCTTCGACGCCGCGTTCGCGCAGGCGCCGCTCCAGCGCCTGGCTGTTGCGCGCCAGCGGGTTGCCCGGCTCGTCCAGCGCGGCGAGGCGCTCGATGGCCTCGGCGAGCAGGCGCATGAAGCCGTCGAACTGGTCGCGGTAGACACTGGTCACCTGTAGCACCACGTCCACCCGTGGACGCCCCAGTTCCGCCGCCGGCACGATGTCCAGCGCCAGCAGGCGGCCACCGGCGTCCCAGCGCGGGCGCAGGCCGAGGGCGTGCAGCGCCTGGCTTTCGACGATGCCCAGGTGGCGCATGGTTTCCGACGACCAGAGGCTGAAGGCGAGCTTTTCCGGCGCCCTGCCCTGGTGCTCGGCGCGGTAGCTTTCCAGCAGTTGGCCGAAGGCCTCGGCGCCGGCTTCGTAGGCGGCGCGGGTCGGTACCTTGTCGGCCTCGAAGGCGAACAGGTTGCGCCCGCTGGGTACCTGCGGATTGCGGATCGGATCGCCGCCCGGCCCGGGCGCGACGAAGCGCCCGGCGAGGCCGGCGAGCAGCGCCTCCAGTTCGCCGGTGTCGGCGAGCTGGCGGTCCAGTTCGCGGGCGCGCAGCAACTGCTCGCGCAGGCGCGGATCGGCCACCTTGGCGATCTCGCCACCGTCGCGCAGGTAGCGTTGCAGCGTGCGGTAGGCACGACCTTCCCGCAGCGCCCTGAAATCGGCGGCGAACAGTTCGTCGGGGTCGAGACCGAGCGCGCGGTAGTAGGGCTCGCCGAGCTGCTGCATGACGGTGCCCAGGCGCAGCTCCGGCGAGGCGGCGACACCGAAGGTGTGCAGCCCCAGCGGCATCGCCGAGCCGGCCAGTCGGTGCAGGTGGTCGTGGAGCACGCCGAGGAACGCCGGGAAATCCTCGCGCATCGCTGCCTCGCTCCAGCCCAGGTCGTCGTTCATGTGCGCCGCCCGCACCGCCGCGCGGATCTGCTCGGCGCTGCGTTCGCGCACCGCGCCCTCGTCCAGTTGCTGGTATTCGTGGATCAGCTGGTGCAGGTCGCGCAGTTCGTCGTACAGCCCGGCCGGGGCGAACGACGGCGTCTGGTGGCTGACGGTGACCGCGCGCCCGCGCCGGCGCGCCTGGATCGCCTCGCCAACGTTGTCCTGGATGTACGGGTAGAACACCGGCAGGTCGCCGAGCGTCCGCAGCGGGTAGTCGCCCACCGCCAGCCCGCGGTCCTTGCCGGGTAGCCATTCCTGGGTGCCATGGGTGCCGAAATGGATCAGCGCGTCGGCGCCGAAACCCTCGCGGACGAACTGGTAGACCGCCAGGTAGAGATGGTCCGGCGGCACCGCGCTGTCGTGGTAGGCCTCGCCCGGACGGCCGGCACGCGGCGGCTGCGGCAACAGCAGCAGATTACCCAGGCGCGCCGCCGGGAACACGAAGCGTCGCTGGCCGTCGATATCGCGCAAGGCCCAATGTCGACGCGGGTCGCCCCAGCGCGCGCGCATCTCCTCGCGCAGGTCCGCCGGCAGCGCCTCGAGCCAGTGCAGGTAGGCGTCCAGCGGCAGGCTCGCGGCGAGGCCGTCGCGATACAGCGCGTCCAGGGTCTGCGGCCGGTAGTAGCCGCCGAGCAGGCGCTGGGCGGTATCGATCAGCGCGCTTTCGTCGCTCGTCGCAACCCGGTAGCCGGCCGCCCGCAGCGCTTCGCCGAGACGGGCCAGGCTGGCCGGTACATTGAGATGCGAGGCGGCGACGTTCTTCTCGCCCTCCGGGTGGTTCCAGAACATCAGCGCCAGGTGCTTGTCCGCCACCGGCAGGCGACGCAGGCGCAGCAGCCGGTCGAGCTTGTCCAGCAGGGCCTCGGCCTGCCCGGCCATCAGCTTCGGCTCGCCGTTCTCCAGGGCGCTGATGACCAGCGGATCGCTCATTCCCCAGGTTTCCGGCATGCCGAGGAAGGCCGCCACGGTACGCGGCGCCACCCCGCTGGCGGCGGCCAGCCAGTCGGCCTCGTTGCCGTCGCGGTAGCCGAGGGTCTGCAATACCGGCACGTCCAGCGCGAGGAACTCGGCACGGCGCGCCGGGCCGTTCTGCAGGTGCTGCAGGTTGACCAGCGCCTGGACATCGGCGCCAGCGAAGGACTTCCTCAACGCCTCCGGATCGCTGTCGTCGAACCACACCGCCAGCGGCGCCTGGCCGTGCCGCTCGCTACGCCGCAACAGTTCGTCGATGGCGCCGGTCTGGGCGTCGGCGATGGCGCCGCGCGGGATCAGGAAGGCGATGCGCGGGGCATCGCTGGCCCAGCGCGAGGCGCCCCAGGCCAGGTAGTCGGCGAGGCCGGCGAACGGCGCCGGTGCGTCGGGATGATAGAAGCCGGCCTGCGCCAGGGGCTGCGGCGCCGGCAACGCGTCGACGGGCAGGCCGGCATGCCAGCGTTGGACCGCCTCGAACAGCCGGCGCAGGTTGGCTTCGCCGCCGTTCGCGTAGTAGCCGACCAGGCGCCCGCCCAGCGCCGCCGGCAGGTTGCCGAAGCCCGGAGGACCGCCGCCGACGCGGATCCAGGGTTGCGTCCCGCCTTGCAAGCGCTCGCCCAGCGCCTCCTCGACCTGGGCGCGATCGGTCGGCCGCGGCGTGTCGAGGATCAGCAGGTTGCCGCCGTCCAGCCACTCGCCGGGCGGCGCCTCGCCGATGCCGAGGCGCAGGCCGCGCAACTCGACACCGGCCTCGCGCGCCCAACCGGCTAGGCGCTGGTGCTTGCCCGGGAGGACGAAATCGCTGCTGAGCAGACGCACCTGGGCCGGCTCCGCCCAGGCACAGAGACTGGCCAGCAGCGCGCCGCAGAAGAGTAGCGAACGGCGCATCAGAAGCTCGCCACCAGGCCGAGATGGAAGGTCCGCCCAGGTTCGGCATAGGTGAAGTGCGTGTCGTCGTCGGCCAGGCGCTGGTCGCCAAGGTTCTCGATGCCGCCGCGCAGCGTCAGGTTCTCGCTGAGTTTCTGGCTCAGCTCCAGGTGCCACAGGCTGTAGGCCGGCAAGGCGTAGCCGACGTTGCTGCTGTAGGCCACCTGGCTGCCGACGTATTCGGTGCGCAACTGGGCGCTGAAGCGGGCATTGGGGCTCCAGCGCAATTGGCTGTTGGCGAGGTGCCGGGAGCGATCGCCGAGGCGCTGGCCGGCGGTGCGGTTGCGCGCGTCGAGGTAGGTGTAGTTGAGTTCCCAGCGCAGGTCCGCCGGCAGGTCCACGCCGCCGCCCAGCTCGAGGCCGCGGATCCGTGCCCTATCGACGTTCTCGTAGTTGCGTATCTCGCCGCCGCGCACCCCGCAGCGCGCTACGCAGACGGTCTGGATCAGGTCGCGGACATCGTTCTCGAACACCGTGCCCTTCAGCGACCAGCCATCGCCCTGGTAGTCGGCGCCCAGTTCGTAGGACGTATTGGTCTCCGGCTTCAGGTCGGGATTGCCGTAGATGGTGAAGCGCCCGCCGCCACCGACCGCCGCATACTCCGGCGATAGCTGCTTCAGGCTCGGCGCCTTGTAGCCGCGGCCGACGCCGGCGCGCAGGGTCAGCGCATCGGAAAGGTGGTGCAGCAGGTACAGGCGCGGACTGCTTTCCCAGCCGAACGCCTCGTGCTTGTCGAAGCGGCTGCCGAGGGTCAGCGACCAGTCCGGGCCGAAGGCGATCTCGTCCTGCAGGAACAGCGCCTTGTGTCGCGCGCTGGCGTCGCCGGCGGTATTCACCGAGCGATCCTCCAGTTCTTCCTTGCGCCATTCGCCGCCGAGGGTGAAGAGATGTCGCTCGAAGGCCGGCACGCTGAGGTGGCCGTCGACCACGCTGTCGGTAAGCCGCTGCGGGTTGCTCGGCGGTTGTCCGTCGGAACGCGTGTTGTGCCGCTCCAGGCGGTTGCGGTAGGTGCGCAGCTGGCTGCTACCCCAGTCCCACTGGCCATTGTGGGCGAGCGACCAGCGCTCGCGTTCGATCACGTCGCGCGACTCGTAGTAGCGCGAGCGCGGCCCTCCGGTCTCGCTGTTGCGCCAGCGTCGTTCGCGCCCGCGCTGGTGGCCGAGGTCGATGCGCTGGGCGTCGTCCGGGGTCCAGCTGAGGTTCAGCCCACCGCTGTCGGCGTTGCCGCCTTCCAGCTCGGAGAGTCGGCGCTCATCGGCGTCCGGGGTTTCCTGCTGGCGGCGGCTCTCGCCGTTCAGGGCGAGGCCCAGCTTGCCGGGCACCAGCGGCCCGGCGAGATAGGCGCCGAGCTGGTGGCTCTGCCCACCGAGGCCGTCCTCGCGCACGCCGCCATCGAGCAGACCGCTGCCCATCCAGGTATCGGTGGCGCGCCGGGTGATCACGTTCACCACCCCGCCGAGGGCTTCCGAACCGTAGAGCGAGGACATCGGCCCGCGTACCACCTCGATGCGCTCGATGCTCTCCACCGGCCCCCAGCCGAGGTCGAAGTCGGAATGGGCGATGGCCCCGGACGAGGTGGAGATCCGCTGGCCGTCCACCAGCACCAGGGTGTGCTCGCTGGACATGCCGCGAACGCTGATGCCCCGCCGGGACATGCCGACGCCGTTGAACTGCAGGCTTTCCGAACCGCGCAGGGCTTCCTGCAGGTCGCGCACCGGGCGCCGCCGCAGGTCCTCGGCGGCGATCAGCGAAACGCTGGCCGGGGCGTCGCGCAGCTTGCGCTCGGTAGTGGTGGCGCTGACCACGGTCGGCTCCAGGTCGACCGGCGCGGCCAGCGCCAGGCAGGGAAGCAGGTAGAGGAACGGCACGGCGCGGGCCAGCCGCAGCGGAGGAAGACGGTGCGGGGAGGAATGGGGGGTCATGGTCGGCAGGTATGAATTATGAGTATTTATAAGTTATAACATAACATTTCTTCGAATGAAGAATGCCCGCCGTTTCTTCTTCATCGAGGCGAGGGAACGTCTCGCTCGCCGTATCCCTCGAAGCACAGGACCCCACTCTCAACCGGGCATGCCCCCCAGGAGGAAAGATGACCGCAACCGAGCAGATCATGGCGCTCCTCGAACGCTGGGACCGCCAGCAGGAGGGCTACATCCGCCAGCGCGAGGAGCGCTACGAGGCGATGTTCCAGTTGCTCGAAGACCTCTTCGGCCGCGACGGGCGCTTCACCGCCATCGACGCCGCCTGCGGCCCGGGCTCCCTCGGCCGGCGCCTGCTCGAACGCTTCCCGGCGGCGCGGGTGGTGGCGCTGGACGCCGACGTCATGCTGCTGGAGATCGCGCGTACGGCGCTGGCCGGTTTCGCCGAACGGGTCCGCGTGGTGGAGTGCGACCTCACCGATCCAGGCTGGACCGAACGGGTCGCCGAAGCGCGCGAGTCCCTCGCCGGCGAACGGCCCGCGGCGCTGCTCTCTTCCACCGCGTTGCACTGGCTGTCGCCCGCCGAACTCGCCGGGTTCTACGCCCAGGCCGGCGAGCTGCTCGCCCCCGGCGGCGTGCTGCTGAACGCCGACCACATGCGCTACGACCGACGCTGGCCGGGACTCGCGGAATTGTCCCGGAAGCACCGCGAGCGGGTCCTCCAGGCGTCCGTGGCCAGCGGCGCGGACAGTTGGGAAGACTGGTGGCAACGCGCCGCGCAGATCCCCCGGCTGGCCCCGCTGAAGGCGCAGCGCGACGCCCATTTCGCGCGGCGCCCGCTCAGGCGCGCCAGCGAAGACGAAGACTGCTCGCTCGATTTCCATCTCGCCGCCCTGCGCCAGGCGGGCTTCGCCGAGGCCGCCACGGTCTGGCAGCAGTTGGACAACTACGTCGTCTTCGCCCGCCTCGCCCAGGCCTGATACGCCGTCAGCCGGGCACGGGGAATACCTCCAATGGAACCCGGGCAATCCGCCGGACGTTGACGCAGATCAACGCCGGCTCGGCGTCGCTCGCCAGAATCCACAACATCTTGTTGTTTTGCAAAATCAAAACACATCATGTTGTGGAGAAGTTGAAATGACCCAGCCCCGGAAGGCTACCTGGCCGGCCACCCTGCTCAAGCGCAACGGACGTGAAGTCCCTTTCGATCCCGGCAAGATCGAACGCGCCATCGCCGCCGCCGGCCAAGCCACCGGCGAGTTCGACCCGCAGCAGGCGCAGGCGCTCGCCGAACGCGTGGTGGAACGCCTGCCGGAACGCGCCTGCCTGGATATCGAACGGGTCCAGGACCTGGTCGAACGGGTGCTGATGGAGGCCGGCCACTACCCCACGGCGCGCGCCTACGTGGTCTACCGCGAACGCCACGGCCGGCTGCGCCGCGAGCGCAAGACCCTGGTGGACGTCGCCGCGTCGATGAACGAATACCTTTCCCGCGAGGATTGGCGGGTGCGCGCCAACGCCAACCAGGGCTATTCCCTCGGCGGGCTGATCCTCAACGTATCCGGCAAGGTCACCGCGAACTACTGGCTGGATGAGGTCTACGATGCCGACATCGCCGCCGCCCACCGCGACGCCGACCTGCATATCCACGACCTCGACATGCTCGCCGGCTATTGCGCCGGCTGGTCGCTGCGCACCTTGCTGAACGAAGGCCTGAACGGCGTGCCGGGGCGGGTCGAGGCCGGTCCGCCGAAGCACCTGGGCAGCGCCCTGGGGCAGATGGTCAACTTCCTCGGCACCCTGCAGAACGAATGGGCCGGGGCCCAGGCCTTCAGCTCCTTCGATACCTACCTGGCGCCCTACGTGCGCAAGGACCGCCTCGACTACGCCAGCGTGCGCCAGGCCCTCCAGGAGTTCATCTACAACCTCAACGTGCCGTCGCGCTGGGGCACCCAGACGCCCTTCACCAACCTGACCTTCGACTGGGTCTGCCCGGACGACCTGCGCGACCAGGTGCCGCGCATCGGCGGCGAGGAGATGCCCTTCGCCTACGGCGAGCTGCAGGCCGAGATGGACCTGATCAACCGCGCCTACATCGAGGTGATGCAGGCCGGCGACGCCCATGGCCGGGTGTTCACCTTCCCGATCCCGACCTACAACATCACCCACGACTTCCCCTGGGACAGCGACAACGCCACGCGCCTGTTCGAGATGACCGCGCGCTACGGCCTGCCCTACTTCCAGAACTTCCTCAACTCGGACATGCAGCCCAACCAGGTGCGCTCGATGTGCTGCCGCCTGCAACTGGACGTGCGCGAACTGCTCAAGCGTGGCAACGGCCTGTTCGGCTCGGCGGAGCAGACCGGCTCGCTGGGCGTGGTGACGATCAACTGCGCGCGCCTGGGCTATCGCCACCGTGGCGACGCCGCCGGCCTCTACCGCCAGCTCGACCACCTGCTCGAACTCGCCTTCGCCAGCCTGGAGCTGAAGCGCAAGGTGATCCAGCAGCACATGGATGCCGGCCTCTATCCCTACACCCGACGCTACCTGGGTACCCTGCGCAACCATTTCTCCACCATCGGCGTGAACGGCCTGCACGAGATGGTGCGCAACTTCAGCGACGACCGCGAGGGACTGCACAGCGAAGCCGGGCGCGAGATGGCCCTGGCCCTGCTCGATCACGTGCGCGCGCGGCTGGTGGGTTTCCAGGAGGACAGCGGGCACCTCTACAACCTGGAAGCCACGCCCGCCGAGGGCACCACCTATCGCTTCGCCCGCGAGGACCGCAAGCGCTATCCGCGCATCCTCCAGGCCGGCACGCCGGAGGCACCCTACTACACCAACTCCTCGCAACTGCCGGTGGGCTTCACCGACGACCCGTTCGAGGCGCTGGAGCTGCAGGACGCCCTGCAATGCAAGTACACCGGCGGCACCGTGCTGCATCTCTACATGGCCGAGCGGATTTCCTCCGCCGAAGCCTGCAAGACCCTGGTGCGCACCGCCCTCGGTCGCTTCCGCCTGCCGTACCTGACCGTCACCCCCACCTTCTCGATCTGCCCGCGGCACGGCTACCTGGCCGGCGAGCACGAGTTCTGCCCGAAGTGCGACGAGGAGCTGCTGCAACGCTCCACGCCCAAGAGCTGTTGCGGCGGCTGCGGCGGTTGAGTCGCCTGTCGTTCCTTTCATCCACCAGCAAGGAGTACCACCGATGAACCCCAACCAGTTGCCCGAAGGCCAGCGCCAGCGCTGCGAAGTCTGGACCCGCGTGATGGGCTACCACCGTCCCGTGGCAGCGTTCAATGCCGGCAAGCAGTCCGAGCATCGCGAACGCCGCCATTTCCGCGAGACGCGATGAGCGCCACGCTCAGGGTCGGGGGCCTGGTGCCCCTGACCACCCTCGACTACCCCGGCCTGCTCGCCTGCGTGCTGTTCTGCCAGGGCTGCGCCTGGCGCTGCCGCTACTGCCACAACCCAGAGCTGATCGCGCCGCGCGGCGCGGAGGAAATCCCCTGGCCACGCCTGCTCGACTTCCTCCGCCGACGCCAGGGCCTGTTGCAGGCGGTGGTCTTCAGCGGCGGCGAGGCGACCCTGCAGGCGGCCCTCGGCGACGCCATGCGCACGGTCCGCGAACTGGGCTTCCGCGTCGGCCTGCACAGCGCCGGCATCAACCCCCGCGCCTTCGCCCGGGTGCTGGCGCAGAGCGACTGGGTGGGCTTCGACGTCAAGGCGCCGGCCGAGGACGTCGCCGCCATTACCGGCGTGGACGGCAGCGGCGCGGCCAACTGGCGCAGCCTGGAATGCCTGCTGGACAGCGGCGTGGCCTACGAATGCCGGACCACGGTGCACTGGCGCTTGTTCGATAGCGAACGCCTCTGGCGCCTGGCGACGCGCCTGCGCGAGATGGGCGTGGAGCGCTTCGCCGTACAACTGGCGCGCCCGGCCCGCCAGCTCGATCCGCAGCTTCTCGCGAAGCCCGCGCCGCAGGGCGCTGCGCAGCTATGGCGAGAACTGGAAGAGCTGTTTCCCGCCTTCGAACTGCGCGACGCCTGAGCCTCCGGTTCAGCGGCGCCGCTCGGGCCTGCCAGCTCGCTCGGACAGGGCGGGCAGTCCCAACCAGGCCTGTCCTTCACAAGACTCATACGATCGTACGAGAGCACCTCCTCGATTCCTAGTTGCGTCCAATTGTCGCGGACGGCGCCGCTCGCCACCCTTGCTCCAGATTCAGCGACCCCGGACCCGCGCCATGAAACTCACGCTCACCCCTCCCCTGACCCCCAGCCACTGGATGCGCTCGACCGACCTGGCCGACGCCGCCAGCGCCCCCCTCGTCGGCACCCACTCGGCGGACGTGGCGATAGTCGGCGGCGGTTTCGTCGGGCTCTGGACCGCCATCACCCTCAAACAACTGGAGCCGGACGCACGGGTCCTGCTGCTGGAGCAGGACGTCTGCGGCGGCGGCGCTTCCGGCAGGAACGGTGGTTTCGTGATGTCCTGGTGGCCGAAGATCGGTACCTTGCTGGGCTTCTGCAGCGAGGCGCAGGCGCGCTTCCTTGGCGAAAGCGCGGAGCGGGCGATCCAGGAACTCGGGGAGTTCTGCGCGCGGCATGACATCGATGCGCACTTCCAGCAGAAGGGCTGGCTGTGGACCGCCACCACGGCGCACCACCTCGACGCCTGGAACGATACCCTCGCCGCCTGCGAACGGCTCGGCGTCAGTCCCTTCGAACGCCTCGACGCCAGCGAAGTGGCACGCCGGACCGGTTCGCCGGTGCATCTCGCCGGGGTCTTCGAGCGCAGCAATGCCACCGTGCAACCAGCCTTGCTGGTGCAAGGCATGCGCCGCGTGGCACTGGCCCTCGGCGTGGAAATCCACGAGCGCTGTGGCGTCAGCCAGATCGTTCCCGGCCAGCCGGCACAGCTGCTGAGCGCCGGGGCCCGGGTCCAGGCCAAGGCGGTGGTTCTCGCGACCAACGCCTGGTCGGCCGCCCTGCCCAGGCTCTCCAGGCTGATCGTGCCGGTGAACAGTTCCATCGCGGTTACCGAGGCGATACCGCAACGGCTGGAGCGAATCGGCTGGACCGGCGGGGAAGCCATCACCGATTCCCAACTGATGGTGGACTACTACCGCACCACCCGCGACGGGCGCATCGCCTTCGGCAAGGGCACCGGCGCCATCAGCTACGGCTCGCGCATCGGCCGGGTATTCGACGTCGACCGGGAGAGCCTGGCCCTGACCGAGGCCGACTTCCGCCGCACCTATCCCTCGCTAGGCGACATCCCGCTGGTCGACGGCTGGTCCGGCCCCATCGACCGTACCTACGACAGCCTGCCGGTCTTCGGCCGCCTGCACGAGAACATCCACTACGGCATCGGCTGGAGCGGCAACGGCGTGGGACCGAGCCGCCTGGGCGGGCGGATCCTCGCCAGCCTCGCCCTCGGCCGCGACGACCCGTGGAGCCGTTGTCCGCTGGTAGAACGCCGCTGCCGGAGCTTCCCCCCCGAGCCGCTGCGCTACCTGGGTGGCTCCCTGGTGCGCAACGCCGTCCTGCGCAAGGAACGCGCGGAACTCGCCGGTACCGCGCCCTCGGCCACCGACCGCTTTCTCGCGCGCTTCGCCCCCGCCGGCCTTGAAGACAAATCCTGAGGAGCCCATGGCATGAACCCTTCGCTCATCCGTCTCGACGACGAAAGTCCTTTCACCTCGCCCACGCCCGTCGGCCAGCCGCTGGGCGAACCGGTAGCCCTGACCCGTACCGCGGCCCACCGCCCGCTCGCCGACGGCAACGGCGTGACCGGCATCTGGGAATGCACCCCGGGGCGCTTCCGCCGACAGGTCGAGCAGGCCGAGTACAGCTACATCGTCAGCGGTGAAGGTCGCTTCACCCCCGACGAAGGCCAGGCCGTGGAGTTTCGCGCCGGCGACGCGCTCTATTTCGCCGCTGCCACCCAGGGCACCTGGGACATCCGCCAGACCGTGCGCAAGACCTACCTGATCTTCGACTGACCCCGAAGAACCGAACTCCACCGCCCTGACAGAGGAAACAAGAAATGGGTATGCGAGAAGCGAACGACAACGCATCGGGCCTCAAGGCCCATCCCCTGGGCTCGCTCGAGACGATCGCTATCATCATCGGCACCAACATCGGCGCCGGCGTGCTGAGCATGGCCTACGCCGCCCGCAAGGTCGGCTACGTGCCGTTGCTGGTATGCCTGGCCCTGACCTGCCTCTTCTGCATCGTCACCATGCTCTACGTGACCGAAGCCTGCCTGAGAACCCGCGGCAACAACCAGCTCAGCGGCCTCTCCCGGCGTTACCTGGGCCCGCTCGGCGGCTGGCTGATCTTCATCGCGGTGGCGGCCAACAGCTACGGGGCCCTGGTCGCCTACATGACCGGCAGCGGCAACATCATGCTCGAGTTCTTCGGCCAGTACGGCCTCACGCGCGAGGTCGGCAGCCTGATCTTCTTCGTCCCCTCGGCGCTGGTGCTCTACCTGGGCCTGAAGGCGCTCGGCGTGGGCGAGAAGCTGATCAGCGCCGGCATGGTGGCCATCGTCTGCATCCTCATCGGCGCTACCCTGATGCACGACGACGCCCGTCTCGCCCACCTTTGGCAGAGCCAGTGGCAATACGTGGTTCCAGTGTTCAACCTGGCGGTCTTCGTGTTCGGCGCGCAGTTCCTGGTTCCGGAGCTGGTGCGCGGCAACCTGGCAACCCCCGGGCGCGTGCCGCGCCTGATCGTGGTCGGCATGCTGCTGACCTTCCTGCTGGTGGCGGCCATTCCTGCCTCGGTCATCGCCCTGGTCGGCCCCGACAACCTCAGCGAGGTGGCGACCTTGAGCTGGGGACGCTCCCTCGGCCAATGGGCCTACTACGTGGCGAACACCTTCGCCTTGCTGGCGATGCTGACCTCCTACTGGGGACTCGGCGGGTGCCTGTTCACCAATATCTTCGACCACTTCCGCCTGGGCAGCGAAACCAACCGGCGCAAACGCCTGGCGGTGCTCGCCGCGGTCTCGGTCCCGCCGTTCCTGCTGGCCTATGCGGGGCTCGGCGGCTTCGTGAACGCGCTGTACTTCGCCGGTACCTTCGGCGGCGTACTGATGGGCATCATCCCCATCCTCCTGCTCAACGCGGCGCGGCGCCACGGCGACCAACTGCCGGCATTCAGCTGCGGCTGGTATGCCCATCCGCTGATACAGGGGCTGATCGTCCTGGTGTTCGCCTCCAGCGGGGTCTACGCGATCGCCTCGGCACTGGGGATGCTGCCCGCCAGTTGGTGACAGGGCGCGCTGCCTGCGCCCGGGGCGATTACACTGAAGGCCCATGCCTGGAGTTTCCTGGACATGCCGCAGAGCATCCGCCACCTGATCGCCCTCCCCGAACTCCGTTCGCGCCTGCTGAGCGGAGCCGGCGGCCTCGACCGCCCGGTTCGCTGGGCGCATGTCTGCGAACTCGACGACCCCACCGAATGGCTCGGCGAGGGTGACCTGCTGATGACCACCGGGCTGGGCATACCGAGCGACGCCGAGCGGCAACGGCGTTACGTCCGAAGACTGGCCGAGGCCGGCCTGGCAGGCATGATGATCGGCGAGAACATGGAAGCCCCGAGCGACCTCGATGCCCTGCGCGAGACGGCCGAGGCCCTGGGCTTTCCGTTGATTCTCACCCACTACGGCGTCCCTTTCGCCGCCGTGACCCGGGCCATCGTCGATGCGGGACAGAAAGACGAATACGAGCGCCGCAACGCCCTGGCCCGGATATACGAAAGCGCCCGGTTGAGCATGCAGGGACTGGGCCTGCCGGCGCTGCTGCAACGCCTCGGCAAGGACGTGCGGAGCAGCCTCTACCTCATCGTTCCCGACACCCTGGCGGCCTGGCAGCCAGGCCTGCCAGGGCTGCCCGCGGAGTTGGCCGACGCGCTGCGCAACCGCCGTCGCGAGCAGGCGGAGCCGCAGCCGATGGTCCTTCGCCATCCGCTCGCGGAAGGCGAAGCGCTCAGCATCGGCATTCCTTCCGACCGGAACTGCCTGCTGATAGCCCTGGGCGAGCGGCTGCCGGACTACAGTCTCCTGCACCACCTGACGGCAGTGCTCGGCATAGAGATCGAACGGCTGCGCGTCGAAAGCGAACGCCACCTGCGCCTGGGTTCGGAATTGCTCGACGACCTGCTGCAACGACGGCTATACCGGGAACAAGCCGAGGAGCGGCTGGAGGAACTGCTGCCCGGGCTCGATCTCGACGATGCAGTCGTTTCCGTGGCAAGTTCCGAGGGGCTCGCGACCGACCCTATCGGTCTTTTCCGGGGCCACGACTCACGCCTGCTGGTTCGCGCGCAGGGCCAGGAAATCATTCTGCTGCACCAGGCCGGCCTCGCCTCGACACTGCAGGAAGCCCTGGACAGCTCGCTGGGCGTGAGCGCCCCGCTCCGTCGTGCCGAACGTTGCGCCGAGGCCTTGCGCGAAGCGCGTCTGGCCCTGGCCCACAGCCATTCCCGGCGACCGTTGTGTCGCTACGCGGAACTGGACGACGAGGCGCCCTGGCTACCCAGAAGCCTCGCCGAGGCCGAGCGGGCGTTCCGTCTGGTCCTCGGCGCCCTCCACGACTATGACGCGGCCAATGGCTCCGCACTGCTACACACGCTGCAGGTCTTTCTCGAGGAAAACAGGTCCTGGTTGAACGCCGCGCAGCGGCTACACATACACAAGCAGAGCCTGGTCTACCGGATACGCCGCATCGAGGAAATCAGCGGTCGCTCGCTGGACAGCACCGCCGATGTGGCGACCCTCTGGTTCGCCTTGCAGGCAACCCGGCTGTCGCCGGAAGCGAGGGGCAGGACGGCGAAGGGCAGCCTCCTGGAGCAGTCCGCGCACCATGGCGGCGACATGGACTGACGGCGGAGCCCGATACCTGGCGCTTGCAGGGCGACGCCGCCGCCAACAGGCGCGGCCAGGAACGGTTGCCTGGCAGCGGCGTGGCCTGTGGATGCCGGACCACGGTGCATCGCAGCGAGCGCCGTTGCGAATGCATTAATCCCCCTTGCTAGCTAGCCACCCCGCCGCTGGAGCGGCGCGGCCCGCGCTTCTAGGCTCGAACGGTAAGACGGAAGCCCATCGGCGCGGCGCAAAGGAGGCCTGCGATGCGTAACGGAATCGACGCTGTATCCGCCCCGCTACCCACCCTGTTCGTATCTCCTCTGGCGGTCTTCACCGCCTCCCTCGAGCGACTTCCCCCACGCGCTCGGCAGGCCCCCGCCGCCCAGCGCCCGCCGGGGTCGCCCGGCATTCCCGGCAGCGCCCGGTTGCAGACTGGCGCCACCACGTCCCGCTGACGTCCCAACGCCGACGGCCATGCCGTCGCAAGCGCTTCATCCCCCGCGATCCGCCCGTCGCGCTCGTCCCCATCGGGACCAACCGGGCCGCCCCCGGCCCGCTCCTTCGAACCTGCGTGGAGTCCATCCCATGAACGGAAGCAGATCCACCTTTCTCTACCTTCTCGCCGCCGCCGGCCTGGCGCTGACACCCGCGGCCCAGGCCGACCGGGGCAACGACGTGGTCGCCCGGCTCAACCAGTTGTACAACGACACCCGCCAGGATTGCGGCGGACCGTCGAAGCCGGCATTCCTCTGTTCCGGCGTACTGTTCCGCGCCACCTGGCCTTCGACCGACTACATGTTCTACAGCATCAGTCCGAAGAGCCAGAAAAGCGGCGGCGTCTCCGCCTCCTACCTGCGCAAGGACGCCAAGTACCGCAAGCTCGCCTATGGCCTGAAGAGTGGCTTCATCTTCGACACCATCTTCGGTAATCCGAAGGACCACCAGGACTATGCGGTGCTCTGTTCCTTCCCCATCGACGCCGCCACCGACGACCGCGCCCAGCAGGGTTGCACCGATTCGCGGCGCACGCCGAACAGCGTCGAGAAGTCCTGCCAGGACATCAACGTCAGCACCGCCGAGCAGTGGGCGGCGAACTACCGGCAGAACCGCGGCGACCATTCGCGGCAGTGCTCCTTCGACGTCCGCGACGAGCGCAATACCGCCGCCGGCCCGGCCTTCTACCAGAGCATCCGGGCGATGGCGCAGATCGCCGACGAATCCTTCACCACCCAGAACGAACTGCGCCTGGCCAAGTGGGAGGAAAACCCGCCGAAGTCGCCGTCGATCCTCGCCGCGTTCTACACCGAGGACGCCGGCCTGGAGGGCGCTCGGCTCAACCAGATCCAGTGGTATCAGTCGGTCCAGGCATTCCTCCCGATCATCAACATGCGACTGCCGCAGACCCGCCAGCAGGACGCGCAGTTCGCCTACGACGGGCGTAAGCAGGCGATCTACCCGACCAGCGAGAAGAATGCCTGCGAGCGCTATGTGGAAAGCGCCACCTGGGTGGAGCGCGACGATCCGGGCTTCAGGAAGAAGATCATGACCCTGGAAGTGGTACCGACCGATTGCGGGCGCAAGATCCAGGACAACCAGACCAACAATTTCTTCAACGAGCTGGTGGTCGACCACTACCTGGACAGCGAATGGAAGGACAACCCGGACAACCGCGACAGCAATATCGGCAGCATGCGCCGACAACTGGTCTGCCACTTCAACGTCGCCCGCAACAAGCCCGAGTGGAACCTGGAACCCTCGCGGCCGTACACCTCCAACGAGGACTCCATCGCCAAGGGCTGCAATAACACCTGAGGCCGCTCCGCGGGGGCGCTAAGGCGTCCCCTGCGAACAGCGATATGGCCTTTTGATATCACACGTTCTACCATGCCGTCTTTCCAAGCCGCCAGGGAACGAACGCATGGCTTTCGATGCCGCCCGCTATGTCCACCGCTACTACGCCAGCCTGGCGCCCGCCCCGGGCAACGAATACCCGCGCCTGAGGGCCTGGGAGTACCTCTGGGAGTATGTCTGGGACCCCAGTCGCAGCTGGGACGACCTGACCGCCCCCGAACAGCTCGACACCACCGCCCTGCACCTGGGTTTCTACCTGGCCAACTGGGGCATGTTCCGTGGCTCCTCGGGACTGCTGCAGAACAGCAACCTGGACCTGATGAAAGCGCTGGCCCGGCAGCTCTTCAGCGGTGCCGGACCGGAACTCTTCGAGCTGTCCCTGGTGGATTTCGCCGGCAACGGCGCGCGCCTGGCGCACAACCGCAAGCTGCTGGAAACGGTACTCGGGTCGATGGACGCCCTCAGCAGCCGGGTGAGCTGGACCGACACCCTGAAGAGCAAGATCCTGCTCGGCGTCTGAGGCGAGTTTCCCGCCCTCGACCGCCACTACGTGGCCGCCTGTCGCGCGCTGTATCCACGCCGGGGCCTGACGAGCGTCAACGGCGGGACCCTCACCGCGCTGCACCGCCTGATCGGCGAAGAAAGGCTGTCGTTCCCGCGCCTGGAGACCGCCCGCAAGGGGCTCCTCTACCCCACCGGGCGCCTGGCCGACATGGCTTTCTTCCAGTACGGCCTGGAAAACGCCTGAGGCGCTGCGCCGCCGATCCGGGGGACTTGTAGGCATGCCCTCGCCGTAAGTAGTATGAGACTCATTCTCAATTACAACAGCGATCCCCTCCATGCCGCCGGCCGACGCCTCTCTGCACGACGCTGTGAGCCATCTCTACCAGGACCACCATGGCTGGCTGCAAGGCTGGTTGCGGCGACGCCTGGGCTGCGCGGAAAACGCCGCCGACCTGGCCCAGGACACCTTCGCCCGCCTGCTCGCCTCGCGCCGGGTACTGGATGCGCGCGAACCGCGCGCCTACCTGACCACCGTCGCCAAGGGGCTGATGATCAACTGGTTCCAGCGCCAGTCGCTGGAGCGCGCCTACCTCGATGCCCTGGCCAACCTCCCGGAAGACCTCGCGCCGCCGCCGGAACAGCGGTTGATGGTGCTGGAAACCCTGCATGAAGTAGACGCCCTGCTCGGCAGCCTGCCGGACAGGGTCCGCCAGGCGTTTCTCCTGGCGCAGATCGAAGGCCTGAAGTACGAAGCCATCGCCGAGCGCCTGGGCGTGTCCCTGGGTTCGGTCAAGCGCTACATGCAGCAGGCCTTCCGCCAGTGCCTGGAGCTGATGGAATGAACGCCGCGGGCGAAGGCCGGATTCCCTCGCCGATCCTCGACGAGGCCGCCGAGTGGCTGGTGCGCCTGCAGGACAGCGGCTGCACCGACGACACGCGCCAGGCCTGCGCCCAGTGGCGGCAGCGCAGCCCGCAGCACGCCCATGCCTGGGAGCGCGCCGAGCGCCTGCTGCAATGCCTCGGCCGACTGCCGCCGGCGCTGGCCCTGCCGAC
>OKKB01000284.1_pt1 | contig 17969 bp, 10 predicted proteins | sample 1613931 | NCBI WGS metagenome assembly OKKB01 (sample SAMN04436893, study PRJEB24849) | human gut metagenome | biome: human gut; feature: NICU; material: stool | host: Homo sapiens | place: USA: Saint Louis, MO | collected 2012-02-08
TTATTATGAGAATGGAAAATTTTTCCATCACACATCAGGTGATGACAGAACTAAATTATATTGTGTAGTATAATAAAGGGTATGAAATACCAACATCCCAGGATATCAATTATATAGAAGGGAAGGAGTTTCAATATATATCTTGTGAATAATAACTTCGTTCTAATTCACTATTCACAACTAGGCGTGTACACGCTGAATCTCAGGTAAAGAAAGTTTATATTCCATCACTCTGAAGTCATACATTAATATTAAATAAACAATCTAACACTAGCATGCATTCATAACCTATAGATCATTCTAAACAAGCTGTTAACACAAATCCAATCAATTGAATTTATCATATAATGAAGTAACTTTTTTCAAGGCAACATCTATTCTTTTATTAATCTCGACGTCTGTTTGATTAAGTTGCTCTAACATTTTATTTAGATCCTTCTCTATATTTTCTGCAATATCAAACACCGATTGCTTTTTGTCTGAAGTTGCTGGTATATCACCACTTCCGCCAATTGTCGTATTTCCACTGTCCTTTGTTACTGACAGATTGGCACTGACATTACCTGAATTGTTCATGTTTGCTGTTGAAAGAGCAGGAACTGTACTTGGATAAGCAGCCGATTCAAAAGAAGATGTGGACATGAGTGTCAAGAAAATGTGTAGAATCAGTACAAGACTGGAAAACAGAAGGAACAAAGTGAACTGGATATTGTAGTTTTGTTGATAGTACTCGCGAGCTTTAATTTTTTTTTGTAACTGGCGGAATCAGATCTTATGCAATACTCAAATCCAAAGAAACAGTCAATCCAGATGAAAGGCATGTAATCGCTAGTTTTCATAAACAGAATCATGTTACTAGTCATATTTTCTATAAAAATTCAATACTTCATTCTTTTTGTTCAATACTAACTATAAATGCTTACAAATAGATTCAAATTTCAACCAGATCCACCACTTCATTAGGCTCAACCAATTCTTCATAAATAGAAACGTCTTCCTCAGCCAAGCTTAATTGATGGAAAACCCTAGCTTGCATTGAAGGAAAAATACATAATCCAAATAACAAACTGTCTTTCCAAATATTCTCAAAATTCAACTTCACCGTCTTCAACCAAGCAGGATCTCGTGATTGGACCAATTCTAATTCAGAAGTTCTTCTCACACAAGTCCGAACGACTCGATCCATCATAATGGATACATCGTTCACGTTGCCACCAAATCGAATGACTCTGTTTGCACCTGTACAAAGTAGAACATATGCATGGAAAAGTAAAACTAGTAAAACCGCATAATGAAACCAATAATTCATCATATGTTGATTGAGTCTGAACCCCATCAAATATAAAACAAAAGTGAGTTTAACCATAGTTATAAGAAGCAGTCTTCCGTTGGTGTATAATCTATCCATAAGATCGTCAATTTCAGCATCTTCAACATCAATGTTATTAGCGTCACCTGGAACGGCTTGTTCATTAGATTCTGATTCCAGGTCACTACCAATATCATACATCATTACTAGTACTTTTTGAATCAATGGCTCACCAGAAGCCAGTTTAAACACCTTGTGAACTTTTGCTGCACCCATAGGACCGAGTAGTAGATAAGGATCGTCCAAGCCGTTATCCACAACAATGCATTGTGCTGTACCCAAGCTTACTTTCTTCACAATATTGTCTACTTTCAAAGTAAGTTCATACTCAACATTAGACAAGTCATCCTGTTTCACTAGAATTTTTTTCCCTGAATGCTGTTCAACCATAGTATCGTACGATGTTCCCTCCATTTCCCATGTGGATCCACCACGTACCTGAATACTGGCAGGTTTAATGGGGTCTATGTTAGGAGTTGAAGACTCTGATGGATTATTGACAAATGGAATAGAGTCTTGTTGACTTGGCACCAGCGTTTCATAATTTGAAGGTGAAGGTACTGGGTTAGCCGAGGTTGGTGATGTTGAAATATCACTATCAATTCCTTGTTCTGAGGATGAGCTAGTAGCAGTTGGATTTGTTGTGCTTCTTGCAGCAGACAAATCTGATGTTGATTCTAATGGCACTGAATTCGACAGCGCCAAATTGGGTTGCTGTAAAGAGTCATTGGTGGCAGGGAGAAATCTAAATCTATCATTTGACTGAAAGTCCTTCCAAAATTCTCTGCTCAACAACCCACCAGTTCCATTTACATGTTCATGCTTTGTAAGTTTCAATTTTATGACACTGTTATTCTGTTCCAAAAGCTCTTGATTCAATCCCAACAATTCATAAACACTAGCTTCCTCTTCTTGAAATGAGGTTGGTATTATATTCCCTTCGTATGATAGTTTTATTTGTTCTATAAATGTACGTGTGACAGAACCTTCGTCATTCTTAGCTATTATTAATTGCTTGAGTTGCTTAACCGTAGTTCGGTCATTTATTTCAATCATTGACTTTTCATTCTGTAAATTAGGAAGATTTGACTCCAACAAAACCCGGAATCTTTTGAAATTACTATTCATTTCTAAAGGTTTGGGTTGTGTGATTGAAGCTAATGGTGTGTGTACTAAGTGGTTTTTCAATTATAAATATTGATGAACTACACTATATATACACTGAGAAAAACACGACCAAAATTGACACCGCACTAAAAACACGGAATTACCGTATTCTTTTTGTTAACGATTTTGTTTCATTACACGACTGTCGTTATACACACATTTAGAGCAAATTATTTTAGATTGATCAGTGTTAGCAACTGGCTATCGATAATAGAGTACCTTCCCGAGTTAGAATGTCTTATTAGAACAACAATTGTTTCATATAAATTTGTCGCAAAGCACACGTAATATACTATATGGAAGGGGCTAAGTAAAAATGTCCCGTTTCTTCTTAATATGAGAACTCGTGTACGACACAATTTGCTGTGTTGTTAATCGAGTATGCTACAACCTGAAAATGGACCATAGACCCAAACTACTTCTCTCTTTCTAGCACCACAAACCCCACAATTAGCACAACAATGAATTGGACTTCACTTGTATATCTATGGTTCATTTTCAAAAGCATATTTGCTGACTTAACATCACACCAACTCAAGAGCAAAGTGGTATTCCTAGATACTACTATCCTGGATGAAGTGGCCCGAAGCTATTTGGGATCAGAGGACGGAAATGTTACACATGGTAATTATGAAATATTGTCAATTGCAAATGGCGCCAATGACGGAAACATCACATCATATTTATGCCAGTTGCCAAGAACCAAAAAAATGGCACCAACAAAACCCAAGCCCACCATGTCAGTTCATGAATTGAAATCGCGAGCTATTGACTTGATATCGGAATCCTTTGTCGAAGGTACCAGTTGCGTATTTTCTTTCAACTTGCATGCAAATTATTGGACTATAGGCTATTGCCATGGAATCAACGTTATTCAATTCCATGAGAATTTGGATGATTTTATAAGCGGAATTCATAAACCCCATTCTCCAAATCATGTATATACATTAGGCAATTTCCTGAAGCAAACACTGCCATTAGAATTCGAGTTTGATACTAAAGAACGCACAATAAGTCAAAGATTGTTAGGAGAAGTTTGTGATTTGACAGGAGAACCACGTACCATTGACACCATTTATAGATGTGACCATATACTTGAAATTGTTGAATTAACAGAGATAAGAACATGTCAATATGAGTTACACATAAACGTTCCTAAGTTGTGCCTGTTGCCGGAATTTAAAAGGACTAACCTTGAAGAAGGTGTCTCAGAAATACTCTGTACAAGAATTGAATAAGCATTAAATTTAATAAAAAAAATCAAAAAGTGTATTTCAAAGTATTTTTACCTTTGTAATTAGTAGTTTGTCAGTTTCTATATAAACATAGGGTAGTTCGTATATACGATATCGGAGCGATTCTAAATAAGTCGTGGAAATTGGCCGACAATGGGATTTGAATTTTACTTGTGTGTGTGTGTGTGATCTGAATAATAGTAGTGCTAAACAACTTAAATTAAAGAAAAAAAGACAAAACAAAAAAAATTAAATCTGCTTATTGAAAATTTTTCGAAATAGGCTAACCCGTGTTTATTAGATATTAGATAGTACGATTTGTTCAAGTGTCAAAGATAGCAAATTTTTATTGTTTCTTCTTTTTTATATACAGCTTGTTTTAATTTCAGGATCATTTTACACTAACCTACTCATCAGCCTATTTTAATTTATCCTTTTGGCTATGCTTTCAACCCACCATTGTATAATACCTAGGTTGGCTAAATCATCAATATGTACCAAAAGACAACTCTCCTTTTTCTGGAAAATGTTAGCCATGGATGATTCAAAGAATAAAGTGATTGAACGTCCGTTGTATACATGGGATGAATCTCCATATGAAGATATTCGTGAACGTGCAGCAATGATTAGAGCCCAAGCTTTATGTCCCGTCACCTCAAAACCAGTCAACTTTGTTTGCCCATATTCAGGTATTCCTACACATCACTCGAAGGAAGCATGGGAGCAAGACAAACAATATCACGAGTCAAAAGTATATGAAAAATTGAAAAAAGTTAACCTTTACGAACATGACTTGAGGTCAGGGAGAAAATTTGCTGAATTTGCCTTTCCCAAAAAACAAGAAAGAGATTTTATGGTTAATATTAGTGACTGGGACTCATTTTTTTACACAAGGGATTTCCCACCCATGAATGATGAATTCAATTTAGCAGCAGCAACTAAAGTTTTGACGTATCCAATTACTATTGCCTCGATTTTACATAAATTTTCACCTTTACAATTGGAACCAAAGGGACCTTTGACATTAGAAGGGGCCAAGTCTTTGGGGGCATTGAGATACACCTTGTATCCACCACAACTTGGAAAATCATCAACTAACGCCGCATCAACCAATTCAGACGACAATGCTGCTGAAATTGCATTCAAAGAAAGACCAATGAGAATCTTTTTGATTGGACCAAGAATGGAAGGAATGTTGCCAGGCTACATATGGAAACAATTTGGTTATTTATTCCCTAACACTGAATTTGAAATTCATTTAATTGGTCCAGAAGCTTACTATGATAAAAAGTTGCAAAAGTTCACTCCTGTCAGCGATTCAAATGGAAGGCCATTAGTACAAAGATTTGACGAACAAATAACATTACACTACCACTCTAAGTTTTTCAATGAGTTGTATGATATGGGCGATCTTTTCCCATTTGATCCATATTTGGATATTTTCTTCTGTTTCCATCCTAATTTCCAATCTGCTGATCAGATACATTGGGACAAGTCGTTGAAGGGATTGTTGGAGTCGAAATGCCCTGTTTTCATTAGTGGTTACCACGAACAAGAATTAACGAAAGACATTGAATGGTTGAAGAATCACGAATTATACCCAGAAATGGATATAATCTTGAATGATACTCCAAATAAATTTGCTTGTACAAAATACGATATAAGAGTAACTGACCCTACGAATCCTTTGAATTTGAACAGTAGACTTTTCGGTTTCAGAGGTAAGAGATATCATGCTATTCAAACATAACTTGTATATAAATCTATTTAGTTTGCACAAATGTGTATAATTTAGGACAAACTTTTTTTTAATCATGTCAGCTCTTCATAATATATGGGATGGACAGTAATAGAAGAATTCTTTTTCGTAAATATAATAGCGAAATCAAAGGATCAAGTATTTAGTTTAATATAATGAGTTGAGTTAAAAAGAACTGACAATAATTTTGGGGCGTGTCCTTTTTCAAATTGTTCATTAATTTCTTAAACCCAACTACCACTATTATGAGGTTGACAGATGAAAGTAAAGCATTTCATTTTGGAGTATATTCAATAGTTTTTCAAATACCATATGGGAAAGTCACAAGCTATGGTATGTCACAAGTCGTTTCATTTATGAGATTAATGAATTGTAAACTAACCCCAAAATATTATCAAGGTCACATTGCTTACCTTTTGAATAAACCTCAAAACTCACGGCAAGTTGGTTCATCTTTAAAACATTGTTCGTTTATAATTTCTCAGTTAAATGAGAACCTTGATCCAAGTAATCTGGATTGGCTAAATGTCAACGAGTTGCCTTGGTGGAGAGTGGTTCTGAGTAGTGGGAAAATCTCGCCACGCGAAGCCAATGGACAATATATACAAAGGGACAAACTACTACAAGAAAATGTTGCTGTCCTGGAAGGGCATATGGTTGATATGGACGAGTACGGTTGGTTTCCAGAGGATATTAATTACTGAAATTCATTTTGGTTAATATGAATAAACAACAATAAATCTTGTAAAACTATAAATACATTAATACAGATATACAAACATATATAATACAGGGCGTTAAAACTGTCATGAATCAGACTTTATTGGTTTTCTATATTTTTGCGGTTTTGGCGATGTATTTTTCTTCTTTTTCTTCTTTTTAGTATCAGCTACTTCTAAACGTTGCATTTCTTCTTGTACTCTCTTGGACTCTTCCTCCCACCATTTTGCAAATTCTTGTTCCTGTTGGATTTCTACAAGCGTTTTCCTTTCAGTTTCCTGTAACTTTGCTTGTTCTAACTTGAGTGATTCATGAATCATAACTTCTGTCAATGATGGAGTCGAATAAACACTATTGAATGATGAGTCTGGGGTTATTGCTGCTGCCATTGAAAAAGGTGTACTTGCGGTACTCGACGGTATAGATATAAGTGAAGGTGATTTTTTTGTACTTTGTGGCCGGCTAATGGAAATAAATTTCTTCTTAGGCTTCGAGGATCCTAAAGCTGGAAGATTGTTGATGTTTTGCAGGTTGGATATAGGTGTATCAGCAACACAAGTAGACCATGGCGCAATAGTTGATGATTCTTTGGTAGTTTTTTGATCAATTTGTTCTAGATTGGCATCATTTGCTGCTGCTGCTGCTAAACGCTTTCTTTGCTTTTGCGAAAGTTTTGTTACAGGTCCGATCTTTACTTTAGTCGGCTTGGATTTGGCAGTTGTCAATGTTGTACTAATAGCAGCTGGTAACAAAGTATTGGATTCTATCAGCGACGATTGTGGTTTAGTCGCCCAATTTGACGTTGATGGTAGTCCACTTGATTGAACAAATGACTCAGGATTGGGATGAATTGAAGTTAACTTGCCAATTACTGACAAATTTCCAATTTTGTTTGTAGGTTCAACGATACCATTCATATTTAAAATATTTGGCGAAGAACTTGATGCATTTCTTTGTTTGGTTTTATTTTCAACCAATATAAATCCATCATTTTCATCAATGATTGTTGGCGGGAAACTCTCTCCATTATTTTCTCTGCGCAAGCCTTGTCTAAAATCACTAATATCTTTATTGAATGCAGAAGTGGAACTCTTTCTGGATTTTCTTTTTTTCACGGTCTCTTTCGTCTTTATAGCATCAATATATCCATTATCAATCAAAGGTTTGAATGAGGAAAAACCTTTTCTATCACTCATGAAATACTCATTGAACTCTTCAATATTTTCAATGTGTTCTAGCAATATATTAGGATTTTGGTCAATCCAGTTTTTGGTTCCATTTTGCACGTTACCTAGTTTGTCAATAAATACCTCTAACAACTGCATTGTTTCATTTGGTATTTCTTTAAAACCAGGTGCAAACATCAAAACTTCTAAATTATTGAAAATGTACCAACAGCAATTGAGAAATAATTGTCGAGCATTTAATGTGAACCCATGAACAAGTAAAACCAATACATTGTCTAACGAAATCATATCACATATAGCCAACTGCAAAACAGACTTGAGCTGAAACAATAATAATTCATCAGCAACTTCGATCAATTCAAGTAAGTCGTTTATGAAATAATCTTTCTCCCCAAAATCATACTGGAAGCAATCCAAGAGACTTTCATTACTAACACCGTACAAGTGCCGGAGAATTAAAGTAACCTGGAACTTTGTTAACCCAGTAAAATCGACGTATTGAACATTACCTTTTTCCTCTGTATCCCATCTTTCTGATAGCAAAGTTTCAAAAAAAGCTGATCTTGCCTTCAAAACAAATGCATGTGCAAACACGTCACCATCACTGGCCTTAATAACAACATCACCAGTGTTGCTATTGAGTAAATCTTGAAAAGCATCTGTGACTGACAATCTGTCACAACCAATTCCAAACAAACTACAGAGTGATTGATATTGGTTGATCCTAAGCCTGACTAGTTCTGGAGACGAGTAGGAAAATACATTTTGTTCCAAATTGTCCATTTTTCTTCCACTGTAGACAGAATGCATGAACATTAAAGCGGCAACAGGCGAAATGGTTGTCAAAACTCTTAGGGTTGATTGTTCTGGAATCCAAACTATCTTGATATTGTCACCAATCAAAGTTTCGTTCTTGTCATTCAATTGTAACAATTTTTGGAAAACGCTTGATCTGAATTCGAGAACACGACTGTGGAACCCAAATTTTGCATCTTGGGCAAAAGCAAACTCGAAATTTGCGTCAAAAAGGTTTTCATTGTTGGATAGTATATCCTTCAAACCATCAACGTAATCTTCTCCATAACCACTACATCTTTTGATAGTTGAATAAACTTCTTCTGAGACAATATTTTCGTATGTGCTCAATGCCTTCACTCGCTTACTTGCTCTAGGATCAAATTTGCTGTTATAGATCTCCTCAATTTTGTTAATAACCAGTGCATCTTGATTTGAATATAATTTATCGTATTCTGCATCATCTGCATCATCTTCATGAGTATTGTTTCGTGACGCAGTGAAAAAATTAGCAATGTACAAATGGTCTTGTGTGTCAAACAATTTATTTTGCTTTCTGTTAAAATTATATTCAACTGCTGGCGATAATGTCTCAATGTCAGTGAAAAAATCATTTTGAGGAAGTTCCAATGGCAATAAATCAATATCATCCCGCATAAACCCAAATGATAAAAACTTGGGATCACACGTTACTCTAACAACATTGTTTACATTTTCTATTTTCTTGAATTTGTTTTTTGTAAGGGGTATCGGTAATGTTGCACCACTCATGGAGTTTTTTCTTTGATTGGATGAGAGTGTCGATTTAATAAATACTGTACCACTTCTAGTACACAATACAACGGATCCATCGGTTGATATATCTATGTCTGTGGCTACCATATCATGGTCATAAGCTTTCCATATCGAGGTATATTTGGTATTTTTTATATCGTTTGCATTAACCGAAAATGAAAAAACAGAGCCATTCTTTAATAAAATCATAGAGTTTTCGGGACCTCGGGTAACTATTTTTTTAATAACTGCTGCCTCTGTGATTCTTCTTGGTTTGAAATAATCAAAATGCTTATCACCATGCCCTTTCATGGGGATTTTCGGTAGTTTAAAATGTTGGTAATTGTAATATACGTGAACGTCGTTTAGTGTTGTCACCACACAGGTACACAACTCACTAGTACTCACACACTTTATATCATCCCGCAACTGAATTGCTTTTGGGTTGACTTGTGTCTCACCTCTCACTGACCGCTCTTGTACTTTGACTTCAATATCACCATTAGTGTACGAAATACCCATTTGCCCAACATTCAATCCCCAAAAACACAAATAGTTTTTTGACCATGCTAATGAATGAATTTTGGAAACCTCGATACCAATGATATTTTGCATTTTGCGGAGTTCTCCTCCAACCATAATTGGAGTGGCAATAAATTTATCCAAATAATTTGTCGATTTTTTGTTATTCATATTCGGCACACCCAACTGATTGAAACTATTGAGACCCCAAGCATACACTTCATTATCGGTAGTCAATGCAATAGAATGATTACTAGAAATTGCCACATCCTTTATTGTTTTGTCATTGAAAAACTCTATTCTCTTGAATTTGAAATAATTATTCAAATCGGTTAATCCATGTCCTAGTCTTCCTCTTGATCCAACACCACATGAAAACAATTCTCCATCTTGAGTAACAACAACGGAATGATTTTTCGATATGGTAATGCGTTTATATCTTGGACGTTTAAACCTCTCACTAATGGAGCCAGTAAGGTCAGTAGCAAATTTAAAGTTGTCGTGGTATAATAGTGCTGGGGTTGCTCTATCGGTAGAATCACCTACTCCTAGTTGATTGTTACTATTACATCCAAAAACATAAATCTCAGATGCCCCTCGTTTATCAGTCCATAATATCTCTGATGATTTCAAAAATGGCAATGTATCAGGTTCATATTCCGGTTGAACCACGTCTTTAGTTGATTTGATACGTTCATATTTGTAAGTCATATGAAATTCATTCTTGTCAGTAATATACTCGGGGAACCAAAGCAAATCTTTAAAATCATTATTAAGAAGGTTTAAAGGTGTATGGCCATTCCGATCTTTAAACTTAAGCAACTCTAACAAAGGGGAGTTGGTGGCAAAAATATTACCTTGAACTATTGTTCCTTGTAAATAATCAATCAATACTTTAAGACACTGTAAGCGTTTATGGAAAAAAATATAATGCAAACAATTCCAACCATTTTCGTAATCATTCAATTTTAATAAAGTCTTGAAATCAGGGTTTTTGGTTAAGCTTTTCAAAGCATCAGAGTTGTTTACCAAAATACATATATGTAATATGGTACGACCAAATATATCTCTTTTAAACAAGTCATCTTTGGCTAATTTCTTTAATTTAGTGACATCAATACTATTCATAATTGGGAATCCATTTGCTCTTTTATAAATATATCAAGATCTTTAGTGTAAGGAGAATGAAAAATGGGATAAGTTTTCGTTGTGCTTGTGTTAAAAGAAAGATGATTAATGAGTCTTAAAAAAAAAGCTTGTATTTCTTGTGTTCTAGGCCAAAAGTATAAGAAGAAAAATAAGAACCTCAAAGAAGATTAAGAAGAAAATTTATTTACCCACGTTAATGTTAAACTTTATAATATTGCGCGTTATACGTTAGAGAGACAATCTGGTACTACTGGATTAACTGTCAACCTTAACATAACAACGTGGGGTAAGACGATCTTAGCAATAGCAGAAATAATACAACAACTTTTAACAATTTAGCTCGGAAAACACAAACAATATGGCCATAGAATTATAAGAAAGCAATAGTCTCGCCTTTCAAAAGTATTGTAAGCATCAATAAAAAATCCAGTTTTGTCTACTATGACTATTCGGGAAACACGGACTCTCTATAATTTTATGCAAAAATGTACAATAATACTACAACTAGTTTCTATACATATATATATATATAATTTCATTTGGGTTTGATAAATTCGAGTGGGGGTAGTTGGTTGGTTGTGTAAGATATCAATATCAGGTAAAGTATTATTTTTATTCTTCATTTTGTTCAAACAAAGAATCAATGGAACTTTCATCTGGATCAACTTCTGATTCATAAACAAGAGTTTCATTCTCCTTTATATCTAGTTTGGTCGAGTCACTGTTTTCAATCTCTGTATCATCTTCAAGTGTATCTTCAATTTCTTCAAGATTCTTATTCTCTTGATTGTTTTCAATTTGTTTAAAATCCTCTTGTTTTGGTTTATTTTCAATTCCTTTAACATTATCATTTTTTTCAGTAGTGGCATATATCTTACTTTGCTCATCCACTGGTTCATATTTAAGTTCATTTGCATCTGTCTTTGGTAAACCTACTTTCTTCTCCTCAGTATTAAATTGTTTTTCGGGTAGTTGTTCTTCTCTAGAGACTGGCGCATTTGCTGACTCTATTTCTCGTAGCATATCTGCTATATCCGATGTATTTAGAGTCTCTGACATTTCCAATGAATCTACTGGTTTCATCACTTGTGCTGTTTCAGCTGTTTGTGTTGAGTTCGCAGCAGCAGCAGCAGCAGCAGGAGCAGCTTCGGCTTCTTCTTTTGCCTTCAATTCCATCTCCTGTTTTTGTAACTCTTCCTCTTCAGGCAAGAAAAACGAATTAGCAATGATTTTCTTTTTAATAGAAGAAATTCTACCAGTTGGTGGTAGTTTTGGTCTTACATTTCTTTGCTTTTGTGGTAAATCTTCATCTTCTGTCAATATGAAAATATTATCAGGAGGTAATTCCATTGATTCACCCTTCTTTTTCTGGGCCTTAACGTAAAATGTCTGAGATTTTTCATACAATGTCTGATAAAAAGATATCAATATACCAATTTGTTTATCAACTTCATTACCATGGATTTTGTCGGGTTCATATTCTTGTAAATCTTCATACTTGTTTCTTTGAGCAGTACCACCACCAGTAGTAAATTGATTATGTAAACGTGAATGCAATAAATAAATGGGGATGGATGATGTTAACATTTTGAATTCTTTGTCCAATCCCAATTCTTTGAATCCAAAGAAATCATCACCGATTCCATTTGAAAAATCACCCGTCATAAATTGTTCACTATTGTCTTCAAAACTTTTTTCATTAAAGTTTTCTAATCCCGGTCGAAGCAAATCTTTCAAAAAATTGGATAATTTAATTCGTAAATCTTTAAGTTTTCCCTGTTGCTTCACCACTCTTTCTTGCACAAATGTATACAAATCATCTGGTCTATCTACACCATTCTCTAGTAATGATAATAACAAGATTTCTCGTGGAGGTAATCGGTTATCCGATGTCGTTTCACTGTGCAACTTTAACGATTTAATTAAATTGCCAAGATATCTCTCTGCTACTTGAGTCAAAGTATTAATTGCTGCCTGTTGAGTGGTTTCAAATCCAGTTTGCATCGCAATTTTGGCAATATTTCTTCGAAACACCGAAAACTGAACATCGCCAGTACTAGCGTCATGGTTAGGCAATTTGGAGGCAGCATCAACATCAATTTCCTTCAATGTTTGAATCTCTGGTTGTTTCATCTGTGTATGATGTACAAATTGCTGTGTTTGCATTTGACGAATAAGTGAAATTTTAAAACAGATTTTTCTAATTTCTTGTATCTCACAAATATTCTCAAAATAGACTTTATTCAACCCTGAGTTTGTTGATAAAACAAAATCTGATTTAATTTTGGAAGCATCACCACTAGTTTGTTGTAAATAAATGTCAACTAATTTGTTTTCATAAGTTTCCTCAGTTTCTTTGTCGACACCACAATATGCAATACCTGGAATCCCACCAGCAACATCATATTCAAGTAAATATGGTTCATCATTTTCTAATAAACTTTTCGATTTCGATATCACTTCTTTATTATTTAAATATTCGTTGAAATTTGACATTTCATTGGATTTCCGGCAAATAGCGGGGACATCACTTTTAAGATGTCCATTTTCATCAAATAAATCTGCTCTTTGCGCACAGTAATTAGCTCTCGATTTAGCTGTTAATGTCCTCCATGCTTGTAATTCAGGGTCAAATTCTTCGTCATCTCCATCTACCATACCGCTGATACCAGTAGCTGTCCCATTGATATTATCAGTATCCTCTTCTTCTTCTTCCTCTTCATCATTTGACACATTCCCATTATCTGTGGCCGCTGGTGTGTTTTCTCGTACTGAATTCACTTCACTGGCCAAAAAAGGGGTTCCTGCAGGTGACGGTGAATTCGGTGTCTCTGCTTCTGCTTCTGCCTTGATTTCATCTTGTCTCGATCTTTTTCTTCCCTTTTTCATTGATTTACCACCTAATGAATCCTCTTCCTCATCTCGTTTACCATTTTCAACTTCTTCTTCCTTCTCAACTTCAGCTCTATTTCTTATTCTGATATCAGGGATAGTTGGTATCAATTTAATAGTTTTCTTTTGCATAGCTATGGCATGCGCTCGAATGAAATGTGCTGGGTCGGCATTATAGGTAAGACAATTGCTCCAAATCAACATCAAATCATCAACAAATTCCTGTTTTGAATTATATGCCAAGTTTTTCAATTTCTTCAACACGGTGTTTAAATCCATGGGTTTTTTGATAATCAACCCATAATTTGGAGCTTCTCTTTTCGAAACTTTATTTAAGAAAAAAGTAGAATGTTCAGTATAGCCTCTTAGTTCAGTCACCACTTTTTCACAGGCTTCATATAACTCTTCTTGTCCAACTCTATCATCGTTGGCCCATTTCCCTCTATTTTTACGAACATCCATAAATAATGTTCGTAATTCATGATCATTCAAAGGAACTTTGTTTCTCTTCAGTTGAATTGTCGAAAGTAAATGCTGTAAAGATGTAGATGCTGCTCCCAAATTCATATCTATGTGAGTGGCAGATTTCGAATCAGACGCGTTATCTCCTTTATTCGATTTGTTGGATTCCAATTGCATATCAGATTTTTCTAATTTCCTCCTCTTTAGTAAAGTCTCTCTATCATATTCAAAATTGTGATACACTTTGTTAAACTCTTGAAGAAGTTTATCTTGATCTTCATTGTTGTTTTCTTCTAATTGTTTTATCACCCCAAAATTGTTTGACGACGAGTTACCATCTGCCAGTAACAGATTGGATATTCGGTCTTGTGTGCCATTTGTTTCTTGTTGTTTAGTTTTAAATATGGATAACGGGATCTCTAGCACAAGCTGTTCATTTGAATTATATGCCAACCTACTCTCTGAAGAATTTGAATTATTATTTGCTAAATCAGTCGTGTTCGGTTTATCATTATTGTCTTCATCTTCATCTTCGTCCTCGTCATCATCATCATAATCATCCTCGATTTCTCTCACTTTTAGTTTCTCAACAGCTTCCTTTTTCTCCAGTTCGTTAGATGCTTTCTCGTCAACAATATTGTCCAACGAGTCAATCAACTGGTAATCATCGGAAACTTCATCTAATATGTTATTTGACTCATCCAACACCTTAGAATTATAATAAAAATCAATCGCTTTCTCCCACAAGAGGTATCGTACATGTAGTGCCAATTTCTTAATCATTTCTGCCCCCTCTGGGAATAATGTTTCTGGGGTCTCCAATTCCGCTTGCATGGTTTCCTTGTTTGAATCATTCTTTTTATCATTGTTATTGAGAGTTGGGGTATCTCTATCACTACTATTGTTCTGAATTCTCTCACCACCAGCACTCTCGTTGTTCTCATTGGTGTTTGGAGTCTCAGGTTTGTCATTCTTATCTTCGGGTTGCAAATAGGAAATATAACAATTACCTTCCAAAAAATTTGTCCAAATCTCGAAATTATCTAAGGATAAAATATGATTAATTATCTTGAATTGAGTTTCATTTAGAAAGATTGCAAAGAACAGTCGTTCATTCAACTGGTTAGCCAATTCAAATAACTTTCTAGGATCATTACGTTGGAAAGTTTCAAGTTTGTCCATATTTCAATCCAATATTAAGAAAAAGGAAAATTTATTGTTGGTGTAAATAATATGTATAAGTTGGCAAAAAAAAAAAATGATATAATATAATAAAATAAACAAAGTAAATTGTTTTATAAATCGGTGAATTTTGGTTATGAATCAATAATTTCAATGTTTCAACTATAAATTTCAGACGTTCTCATTAAATTTCTCAAGTCTATTGATGGTGCAACGATTGATTAGATGATATACTGAAATGAAATGACAATTTGAACTCCAACTTTCAAGTTTTCAATTAACTTTTCTCTCACTGTCTGATTTTTTTTTCCTTCACTTCCCTTTCCCAAAGTCTCACTTTTTTGTTCCTTGTCTCTTTTGTTGGTGGTGGTGGTGGTTGTGGTTGTTTGTCGCAACAAAAAATTGAAACTCAACTTTAACACAGTGTCTCAGTTCTAGCTTATTGTTGCTTTTCATAGAGATCGCAAAAAAACCAAAGATCTAAATTTGTTCATATCTACAACTACTACAATTACACCATTGCAAGCTTTTCTTTTTCATTTTTTAGAAATCTATCCTAATTTTTTATTGTTTCATGGTATTATACTTAAAATATATAATTAAGCTATATACTGTGAATCATAAAATATTTCAAGTAGGACCCAATTACCAAAAAAAAAGTCAAAAAAAAAATTATATATATATGATGATATGACATTATTAAACCCCGAAATTGTGAAAAAGCATTACGACATAATACATGAAGAAATTAGATGTTTTTGTTTTTCTCTAAAATCAAACAGCATATTTCTTAGTCCATTCTTTGGCAGTAGCTTCATACTTCTTTCTATCTTGTTTATAAATGTGAGCGATTTCTGGCACTAATGGATCGTCTGGGTTGGCATCAGTTAATAATGAACAAATAGACAATAACACTTTGGAAATTGTTAATGCAGGTGACCATTGATCCTTTAAGATATCTAAACAGATGTTACCATTACTATTAATATTTGGATGATAGATTTTTGTTGTAAAAGCAATCTTTGGTGGTTTAAAAGGATAATCTGTTGGGAAATGGATACTCAAGAAAAATACCCCACCAGCGTATGGAGAGTCTGGTGGTCCCATGATAGATGCTTGCCAGTGGTATAAGTCATCTCCAACTGGACCGGCTGAACATGATGATGGTGGATCTCTATCAAAAAAAAAAATAAAACTGTTAGTATATTTGCTTTATTGTGTATATCAAAAGATACCAGGAATTGGTGATTATTAATGAAAATGGCAAAAAACACATTGCCAGCTTGTCAAGGCAAAGTAAGCAAAAAAAAAATGCGAATCTGTCTCCTACTCTCAGTGATTCAACAAGATATACGCCACCAAATAAAACTTTTGTCAAGACGTGTTCTGATAATCTTTAATCAATCAAATATATTCCGTTCAGTTCGTAATAGTCTGTGTCATTTCTTCTCATTCCTCACTTAAACCATTTATCCATACAGAGTCTATCAAATCGATCCAAATCAAACAAATCTTTTTTTTTTGCTGTTTCTTCCAGTGATCTCTTTTTGCTCGTCTGTTTTGCCATTTTCTAATAATCGTCCACTGGATATATCCTCACAATCTGGAACACACATACCTTCCTAAGTCAGATAATTCTTTGTTAATACGTTTTAATGACATGATTTAAAAGCAATAGTTATATTGAATTATATGTATACAAGTTGATTTGATTAAATTTATAATAGAGGGGAAAAGGAAAGAAAAGAAAGGAAGAAGAAGAAGAAAAAAGAGAGAGAGACAGAAAAGTAAAAAAAAGTTTTAGAAGTTTGAAAGAAAAAAAAAAATCAACAAAATTGTTAACAAACAGAAAAACTAATTTGTTGTCTTCTGTTGATGATTGACTTTTAGTGAGCAAACGATTTTGTTACACCTTTTTTTTTTGGTAATCAGGACACACCACACTTAACACATAATTCTCTACCATTCAACTTCTTATTTAAATATACCCAGCTCATATGTACTCACCTTATCAACACAAGTAGTCTCGTATCTCTTTAACGTAATTCACTACTTCGATGAAAAACAACAAACCTTCTACTACATCTAATAAGAACCAGGTTAGAGGAAAAGAAACTGCTCTGGACAAGGCAAACAATTATCAATTTCACACGACTACAATGACCATATTCTCGGGAAAGTCGTGCACCTTTAGTGGCAACGGATATCCCGATAAATACCAAGGATACAAACTATGGCAAATGAAAACATGACTTGATCAACATTATAGCTCGGCTCAATGTGAATAAAATAAAAGGAAAAGAAAAATTGAGTCCTATATCTCGGTAAGTCTTAATAAAAAAAAAAACAAGTCATTCTATTTTCTTTTTCTCTTTCTTTGTTAATAAGGTTCTGTTATTTGTGGGCTTTGGGAGTATCGGAATTCAAGATATTGTGAGATTCTAGAACAAGGTACAAATTGTTAATGTTTCGAACAAGGCGCAACTGTTCATATTCTATCCCGTCAAGAATAGAAAGTCCCTCACTCTTTAGTTAGTTCTTTTTTTCATATTTAATTAAATTGACTTTCAATATTTTTCTATAAAATAAACTGTCTCTTAATTTCTTGTTGTTTGTGGGGTGGGTGGGAAATTGTTAAAGTCGTACTTTATATTGAATCTATTAGGTGAATTTCGGGAAAGTAAAAAAAAGAAAAATTTTTGTTAGTATAATAATAATAATAAAATATCATAACCATAATTATAACCAATTTTAAT
>OKKB01000286.1_pt1 | contig 17859 bp, 8 predicted proteins | sample 1613931 | NCBI WGS metagenome assembly OKKB01 (sample SAMN04436893, study PRJEB24849) | human gut metagenome | biome: human gut; feature: NICU; material: stool | host: Homo sapiens | place: USA: Saint Louis, MO | collected 2012-02-08
AGAAGGGGGGGCAAAAATAATTAATTAACAACAATCAATTAAATATCACCAAAAATGATATTATAAAAATTGATGAAAATAATTGATGGTTAGTAAAAAAAATTGGAAAATGGGAAAAAGGGGGGGGTATCATATATAATTCCATATTATCATTATCAATAAAAAAAAAACAACCTTAAATTCTATCTTTTGTAGCAATAATAATAATAATAACAATAATATGGTAATGTTCAAAAATAAAACATGGAAACAATTAAATTTCCAAACCGAAATAATTAACAAAATAAAAATGAAAACAATTTATAATTAAGTTTATACTCTAACACATTGACAAATCCAACCTGGTTGTGGAGTCCATGTAACACCACCACTACCACTTGGGAAACCATCATCTGTAGTAGTAGTAGTAGCACCAGTACCAGTACCAGTAGATTTAGATGGAGATGGAATTGGTGCACTAGAAGTGTTTGGTTTGTCTGTAGAAGGAGTACCAGTTGGAACAGTAACAACAGTAGTACCTTCAGAATAAGTAACAGTACTAGTGTATCCTGGACCAGTAATAGTTTCACTGGTTGGTTTGGTAACCGTGACTGTTACAACAGTACCTGCTGGACCAGTTGGAGAAGGTTTGGTGTTGGATTCAGTACCAGATGGTTTGGTGTTTGGACCAGTTGGAGAAGTCTTAGTATTAGATTCAGATGGTTTAGTAGCTGGACCAGTTGGTGTGGTGATAACATTAGTACCAGAAGTTAAAGTAACAGTGGTAGTGTATCCTGAACCAGTAATAGTTTGAACAGTTGGTTTGGTAACAGTGACAGTGACAACAGAACCGCCTGGACCAGTTGGTTTAGTAGATGGGCCGGTTGGTTCAGTAGCTGGACCAGTTGGGGAGGTGATAACATTGGTACCTGGAGTTAAGGTAACGGTGGTGGAGAAACCTGGACCAGTGATGGTTTCAACAGTTGATTCGGTAACAGTAACAGTGACAACAGAACCGCCTGGACCGGTTGGTTCAGTAGCTGGACCAGTTGGGGAGGTGATAACATTAGTACCTGGAGTTAAAGTAACAGTAGTGGAGAAACCTGGACCGGTGATGGTTTCAACGGTTGATTCGGTAACAGTAACAGTGACAACAGAACCGCCTGGACCAGTTGGTTTAGTAGATGGACCGGTTGGTTCAGTAGCTGGGCCAGTTGGTGTAGTTTTAGATTCAGAATCAGATGGGTTAGTAGCTGGACCGGTTGGTGTAGTGATAACATTAGTACCTGGAGTTAAAGTGAAAACAGTGGTGAAACCTGGACCAGTAATAGTAATAACAGATTGTTCCGGAACTGAAGTGGTGACTGGGCCAGTTGGAGAAGTACCTGGAGTAGATTCAGTACCTGGTTTGGTGTTTGGACCGGTTGGTTCAGTGGCTGGGGTAGATTCAGTACCTGGCTTAGTGTTTGGACCGGTTGGTTCAGTGGCTGGGGTAGATTCAGTACCTGGTTTAGTGTTTGGGCCAGTTGGGGAAGTACCTGGAGTAGTGTTTGGACCAGTTGGAACAGTAGCAGTGTCAGTACCTGGTTTAGTGTTTGGAACAGTGGCAGTTGGAGTTGGAAGAGTGACAGTTTCAGTACCTGGAGTAATTGTAACGGTAGTTGGTGGAATAGTAGCAACAGTAGTACCTGGAGTTAAAGTAACAGTAGTAACACTACCACCCCAGGTGACAACACCAGTAGTATAAGTACTAATCACAATTGTGGTATGAGTTTGAGGAATTCTGGTAGTACATGGTTTTGGAGGTGGACATTTTTTACCACCACATGGACTTGGAGGAATAGTTGGTGGTGGTGGTCTTGGGAAAACACAGTTAAGAAGACCTTCAACAATTGGAAGAATACAAGCAGATGATGTTGAAGCAAGCACAGTTGCTGCAGCGACGTTAGAAAACTTCATTTTTCAGTGATGGAGTGGGTGAAGAAGAAGAAGTTTCTTTATTTGATGATGTTGAAAAAACTTGAACTAAAACAAAAAAAAAAAAACCAAGATTGAATTGTAGAATTTGAAGGATATTGGTAACCCTATTTATAGTTTTATCTTGATGATGATTTTCTCTATGAGAGGATAATTGACATCCACACTCGTATTAGCAAATTACCATTTGACATAAATTGTTGAAACTCAATTCTCTGTCCCATTCCAACATACCAACTGAATATTTCCATTATGTAAACAGCAATAAAGTAATTTGCGTTTCGAAATCAAATGAAATGGGGGTCCACATCATTATTGTTTTTATTTCTTCTTTTTTTTTTTTTTGCAGCAAAATAGACTTAACAAAACTAGTCAGGATTGAGATGTTTTGTGTAATTTTGTTTGTTTATTGTTCGTTCAAAAGGATTTACGCACCCACAGCATACCAATATGAAGCTGAAAAGTAGAAACTGTCAATCTAACATTCAACAATAGCAGTAAATCTAAAAATAAAAATATTAACTGTTTACCAGTATAGTAGACAATTTGTGGGAAGATGATATGTGGAGGTCTGTCATTCAGAAACACTGAGAAAGCTCAAACAACAAAGTGAAAGTTGTTGACAATTTTTTTTTTTTTTTCAAGTTGTTGTTGTTGGGTGTTGAAAACTAGAAATTTTTATTTTCTCTCCTAAAGAATATTTGTTCAATACACGCCCTACTTGTTTCATTGTCAAGTTTCAATGACAGATGTATTATCCTCTTAATCCACTTGGTATCTCTCTTATTTATTTACTGTTTTTTTCAATTGTGTTTTTGTAAATGTATAAAGTCAGTTTTATTACCTATCTACTGGTGATGTTCTACATTACAAATTTCCTACCAATTGTTGTATGTATAGTCGTGTGATCTGGCTATTCTTCATTTGCAACATCTTAAAATGTGAATTAAACCACCATAAAAAGAAATCTAATTGGAACTTTGTTATAACAATCAGCAAAGATTTACCATTACCCAATTTTAAATTTGAAAAATAAAACAAAGCTGAAACTTACATTCAATTTCTATGGGATGTTCTTGCTGGTTCCATTTTTGATTGAGAGATTTAATTAACACAGTTAGTTAGTTGTTGTTGGTGGGTGCAGATGAAATCTCAAATGATTAAGTCATATCTGTAGATAATAAATAAATAAGATTTGAGAAAAAGAGGCTTGTTAATGCAGGTTATTTGATTACTTTAATGTCATTAAACAGCCATAGCCAAATGACAAAACTAGTGAATACGAAAGCTAATGATCAATCTTTCACATTATCATCATTTGCAGAGTGCATAGGGATGGACAAACAAGATTGTTATGAAATACTCAACCACAATGTAAACATGTTCAATTAACTTTCTGTATTTGTCAACTAATAGACTAAAGATGCAATTAAGCTTTTAACATTAGAGATTGATTGGTATTCATCTATAAAGCAATTGAATAAGGGGTTGTTGAATGAAACTTTTAAGCGAGTGGAGTGGACTAAATGCTCAAGCTCAAGGGAACGGCTGGTAAGGACCAGTTTGAGCAAACATATTTTTGTTTTGTCAGGGATATCTCAATTGGGATTTTATTCAGCTCAATTCGTTAGTAAATTCGGTGTATTGTTGCGTATAGGCATAGATCAACAAATGAGTAAGGCAAAGAGCCACAGGTTTCAGAATATTGGTTGACAGCAGCAAGGTTATTTTCTGTTTAAGTATGAGTCTACATTGCTCCTGTTGTTGAGTATTGTCTTGTTGAAGAATAAATTGGAGTTGTAAATCATTATTATACTCACTTTTTGATTGGCATTCAGATTTGCAACAATTGTTTTTTTTTTCTGTCAGGCTTAATGAAACATACTTTTAAAAATGAGGCGGTTTAAAGTGCTTAAGTTTCTAAAGAAAATGTGGGATAGACAGCAAAAGTTTCATTGGTATTTCCTTTTCACCAAGTTGAAGAGTTGAATGGTTTTGTTTTTTCAAACAGGACTATGATCTTTGTCTTAATTGTTGAGAACAACATCTTTTGGTATGGCTTACTCTAAAAGAGCTTGAAGTGAAGGGGACATCCCCCTCTATCAAAGTATCAAATGCTACTCCAGAGAAATTATTACCAGCCATTCATGCTTTACTCATTTATATATGATGAGTTTATTAGATAGCTCGTAATATAGTAGATAGTTGTTGAGTATACTAAAATATTTTTTTGGTGTTGATTTTCAACAAATTTTCACTGAAAAATAATTTACTGTTAAAAACATGAAAATAAGTAAACTATGAGAAGTATATTTTACCTTAATCTTTTGAAAAATATGAAAATTAAAAAAACCCACTACACCCAAATCTTCATGTGTTTGAAGTTCTCTAATAGCACAGAATTCAGTGTTGATAATGAAATACACCAAAAGTTTTCCCGTCGAAGGAAAATAACTGTACCTATTTGCTCTGTTGTTCTTTTTGATCAAGTTTCCACAGGAACACCTCCAACAACTGAGTGTGATATAACTACAATTTACACAGAAGTTGTTAATCTAAAAGCAGTTCCCCAATCACTTTTAATTTCTTGCAGTTATATTTGTGTGTGTGTTAAATTATCTCCAACTTCTTCAAATCACACTCATTATCAATCAATGTGTTATCAGGAATCTCCGACGGAACAAAATTATGTATGGATTTTGATATTGAACGTGTGTCTGATATTATTTTTTTTTCAACACACGCAGACAAACAAACAAATTCCGTGATAAACACTAAAAGAATAAAACTTAAATTAATAAACACTTTCTTTATCACTTATCTCATTGATATATATTAGTTGTTGTTGTTGTTGTTCCATTTCAAAAATTATAAAATTAACCACCAAAAACCTCAACTTAATATCATAGATACTTTTTTTTGTTTATCCATATTTCATTTAACCTAACATATATTAACATTTCAAATTCAATTACTTTTATTCAACTATGACTCAAAAATCCATTAAAGTTTGTGTTTTCTGTGGATCTTCATTTGGTAACAAACCTGTATACGCTGAGGAAGCCAGTAAATTCGGTAAGGCATTAGCTGATAAGAAATGGGGGCTAGTTTATGGTGGTGGGTCCACCGGATTAATGGGAGCCGTGGCTAGTGGATGTGCCACTAATGGTGGATACGTTCATGGAATCATCCCTGAAGCATTAATCAGTAGAGAAAGAACTGTTGATGAAGAAGCATTCAATGCTAAATTGAAATCATCAATTGATAATCATGATGGCTCAACTCCAATTCCTGATTCTAAACAATATGGCAAAACAACACTAGTTAAAGATATGCATACTCGTAAAAGATTAATGGCTCAAGAAGCCGATGCATTTGTGGCATTACCAGGTGGGATTGGACTGATTGATGAATTGGCAGAAATAACTACTTGGTGTCAATTAAATATCCATGGTAAGCCAATTGTGGTTTATAATGTCGATGGTTATTATGATAATTTTTTTAAAATGATTCAAGGTTTTGTTGATTGTGGATTTTTAAGTGAAAAAAATGGTCAAATTATTAAAGTTGCTAATTCAGTGGAAGAGGTTCTTGAAATCATTGAAAATTATGAAATCCCAGAAGGTAGATTCAATTTGAAATGGGAAACTACTTAGAATTTATATGGCAATTTAGGTTTCGGATATACGTATATTTTATATGGCATACACAATAAAGGTTGATTCCAAATTGTAGGAGCTTCTCCAACAGAAAACCTTGCATATTATGCAATTGGACGTTAGTTCTCTCCAATACTAATAGAAATGAGTGAGGTTTTTGTGTTCATTAAACAAAATGACTCAACAATTAATATTAAGCGATGCAATTGTTATTGTTAAATCACCAACATTAATTCCAATTGGGCGGAGAGAGAGAGAGATGAGGAGGAGTTTTGTGATACATTTCACAATCACCAATTTTTTTATTCAGACTCGCACGGGACTAAAAGTCCGAAATCTTTTTCTCTTTTTAACAAATGACAACAATTATCTAAACCATACGAATATCACCAATATATTTATTATTATTATTATTATCTATAAACTCTATAAACTCAATGAGGGTTATATTCTTCTTCATCATGTTCATCATGAACATGGAATAAATCCTCAAATTCATCTTGAGGAATCTCTACTTGAGATAAATAACCAGTTGCCACATCATATAACATCCCCCAAACTTCAATTTCATTCTTCTTTAATGCAACACTAGCACTAGGATGTCTTTTCAATGCTGTTACAGAAGAAATGACATTTAATTCAGCCAATTTTTTGGCCTTTAATTTAGGATCTTGATTATATTCTTCTAATAATTTTAAATTAGCAGCACGAATATGTCTAACTGGATTTAACCATAAATCTAAAACACCACCAATTTTTTTCTTTGATAATGATGCCCAAATACCACCACAATCAGTATGACCACAAACAATGATTTTTTTCACTTTTAATACATCAATAGCAAATTGTATAACCCCTTGACTACTTATATCATTGGCATTGACTATATTAGCAATGTTTCTATGAACAAATATTTCTCCTGGTAATGTAGCTAAACATTGATCACCTGCTCTTGAATCACTACACCCTATCCATAATGTATGAGGAGATTGACCTTGACCATTCAAATCAAATATTTGATTACCATGATTATGTTTTATGGAATCAACAAAAAATTTATTATTATTTAAAAAATCTTGTAATGTAGATTCTGAAGATAAAGTGAAAGGAAAATTATTATGATTTCCTGAACTAACACGTACCGGATGAGTTTTAATGGTATTATTCATCCCGTTTAGGTTGTTATTATTATCAAGTAATAATGATTGATCTTTTTCAGTAACAAGATCAGATTCATGATCATGTTCCAATTGATATTTCAAAATATTTTCTCTACCCATGTTTTTACTTAATTTTGAAAACGTTCTCCTCAATTGAGATGGTGATGCCACTGATACTGGTCGTACAAGAATAGTTTTGGAAGTCAACACGATGGAAGGGATATAAACAATTTAGGATAAAAACTTTAAAAAATAAAACAATAAATTATTAAAACACAGGGAAATTCCTTAAATGAAAAAAAAAAATTGTATAATATAGTTAGTTATATCCACAGTTGACTTGTTAATTTATCAAATGCTGAAAGTAAATAAGTATAAAAAAAACTTTAAGGGAAATCGTTGACAAGGAAATTAGTTGAATATATATATCTATAAGTACTTTAAAAGTATAAAAATTAATTGGAATAGTTGTTCTGGTTGTTGGGTATAAATTCAACAAAAAAGAAAGAAAAGAAAATACAACAAGATGACATATACACATCATACATATGCATTAGTATATATATATATACTACTACTAATTTAATGTTACAAAATGATCAAAAAAATTGTGGTTCAAGAAATCTTGAACTTGAAATTAATAAAAATTTGTATGTATTGTAAGTATTGACGTAAGTAGAGTCACATTATTTGATAACGAATTAAATGTTACGTTTTAGTAAATTATTATCTTAATTTTTTTACAGTTTATCATAGATGTCACTGATAACATGCAACATTTATAAATATTTTAAAGGGAAGAAAGAAAGAAAAAAATAGAATAACATAGGCAGTAGGATTTATCCGAAACTGTGATGGAATTTGTTGAGTTCTTAATTAGGCAATATGTGAGAACATTGACGATTACCGCTATTTTGTGCACTGATACACACACGTATACATACACGTTTTTAGTTTGAACTCTTCTCTTTTTCGTGTTCTAACCGTTAATTTTTTTTTACAACACGATCAAAACCGAGACTACATTTGATTTCTCATTTTTTGCAACGCGTCTTATATCATCATCATAACCCATATTACAATTCTTGTAGTTTGATTAATCAGTTACTTCTAGTCATGACTACTAGTCCACCTATTCAAGATGATGAACAAGATGAAGAATTCAAATTAAAACAAATTATCAAAGAACAAAATTTGATTCCTCAAATTAACAGCCACAATCATGATGATGTTGCTTCTGAACAACAGCAACAACAATTTAATCAATTATCCAAAGATAAAAAGATGAATCGATTAAATAAGTTGATTGAAAAAAGTCAAATATATTCTCAAATTATTGCTGATAATATTTTACAAACTTCATTAGAACGGAAAGAAGAACAGAATAATGTAGCACCACCAGCACCAGTGCCAGCAAAATCAGATTCAAAGAACGAACTGGATACACAACCAATAAAAAAAAGAAGGAAAACTAAACCCAAATCTAAATCCACTGCTAACGGTAAACAAGACATTGTGTCAATGTTAAGTACAAATATATCTGATTCAACTAAATCTACTCGTGAAGCAATCGAGAAATCCCAAAATTCTAGTAAAATCACCAATAACAAACAACCAAAGTTAATCACTGGTGGTCAACTAAAAGATTATCAAATGGATGGATTAGAATGGTTGATAACATTGTTTCAAAATGGGCTTAATGGAATATTGGCCGATGAGATGGGTTTAGGGAAAACTTTACAATGTATTTCATTTTTAAGTCATCTAATAGAAAATGGAATTAATGGACCATTTTTAGTGGTTGTCCCCGTTTCCACATTATCAAATTGGTATAATGAGATTAGAAAATTTGCACCTAAAATCAAAGTCACAAAATATATTGGTACCAAGCAAGAAAGAAATGATATTGATTTATTACAACAACAAGAAACTACTAATATTATTTTAACTTCTTATGAAATCTCAATTCGTGATTTTAATAAACTTGTGAAAATTAATTGGAAATATTTAATTGTTGATGAAGGTCATCGTTTAAAAAACAGTCAATGCTTATTAATTAAAATATTGAAAAAATTAAATGTTTCTAATCGATTGTTATTAACTGGGACACCTTTACAAAATAACTTAAATGAATTATGGTCATTATTGAATTTCATATTGCCTGATATTTTCCATGATTTAGAATTATTTCAACAATGGGTTAATTTTGATCAATTGACTTAATTAGCAGGAGAATTAGAAGTTACAAATAATGAGGAAGATGAAGAAACTAAAAATTTGATTAAATTAAATATTCAAGAAACTTTAATTAAAAATTTACATACAATTTTAAAACCATTTATGTTAAGACGATTAAAACGTGATGTCATAAAAAACTTACCACCCAAAAAAGAATATTTACTTCATATCCCAATGACTAAATTACAGAAAAAAATCTATTATGACGCTGTAAATGATAAGTTATTTGATAGTTTGGTTGAAACAAATTTAAAAGCATTTATTAAATTCAATCATGAAGAATTGTTCAATGGATTTGATGTTGATGAATATTTAAAGACTCGTAGACAAAGGGATTCATTTATGGAAACAGGAGGTTTATCGAAATTAAGAGGATCTCGGTCTGATAGAAATTCATTGAAAAGATCATACAAGGAAGCTGATAGTGATGAAGAATTTGAAATTATGGACGCCGAAGATGATTCTTTGACTGGTAGGGGCAATACCACACCAAGTTATGATGAAGCTCTTGTTAAAATACGTCATATTAAATCAAAAACCAAAATACAATCAATACTCATTGATGCCATATATCAAGACATTTTGAAAGAAGCTAAACATTTGAAATTACAAAATTTGAAAATGATTCAACTTCGAAATATTTGTAATTCTCCCTTTATTTATTATAATTATCCTATATTGGATCAAGCTGAAGTTATTCGAAATTCAGCTAAGTTTCAAGTACTTAATCAATTATTACCACCACTTTTATCTAGTGGCCATAAAGTATTGATTTTTGCACAATTTACTAAAGTTTTAGATTTATTAGAAGATTGGTTAGAAGAATCACCATTACTGCATGGTAAAATATGTCGATTAGATGGATCGACTAATCATCAAATTAGAGATGAACAAATCTCTCAATTTAATAATAATCCTAAATTTAAAGTATTTTTATCATCTACACGAGCTGGTGGATTAGGAATTAATTTAGTTGCTGCTGATACAGTAATTTTAATGGATAATGATTGGAATCCACAAATGGATTTACAAGCAATTGATCGAGTTCATAGAATTGGTCAAATTAATCCTGTGAAAATATTTCGATTCGTTATTAAAGATTCAATTGAAGAAGTATTGATTTCTCGATCAGGATCAAAAAGATTTCTTGAAAGATTAGTTATTCAAATGGGTCAATTTAAGTTTAGTAATTTTAATAAGAAATTAACGGCAGCAACAACATCTAATGAGCAAGGTGCAATTAAAAATGATTGGAGTATTAATGACATGATGGAATTGAGTAAAATACATTTTAAATCAACACAAAATGGACAAACCAGTCAAGATTCAGCAGAAGAAGACGAGAAAATATTGTTATCTGATCAAGAAATTGATGAGTTATTAGATCGCTCAGTGGAATGTTATAATTCAATTGACGATTCTAAATTTGACAAAGTTAAAATATTTGAAACGGTCAATAACATGGATAAATAGTAGTAATATTAAGGAATAGTTTGTGAATATACAGGAAATTGATATAGATTATATAAAGTTGAAGGATATATAAGCTTAACTGTAGTATTGACAATTTCTGAAATCATTTAGTGATCTTGTATGGGATCCCTTATCACGTGCCACTTATTCTTTCATTTAACGATATAAACTTTGCAACCAAATTCTTACAACACAATCTTTCAAAAGAAAAAGAATTCACGTAACACTCGTTTCATTCAAATATATTATACAATAGATATATATACAAGTTTCATTAACATCCAATTATATCATTTATCATTATCTATTAAGTCCTCTCCTTTGTCCAAAACTTCATAATAATTATAAAATTGATAAAGTTTTATTACGCCAATTAATTGCTGTAAATACAGCTCCATAACTCCAAGTCAATTTTTCTGCGCCTTGCATGAATCCAATATATTTATTAAATTGTTCATTCATATCACCATTATTATCAACATGTTTTTGAACAACTTTTAAAAACCCATCAGCATAATGGAATAATTTATTGATTAATTCATCATATAATTTATCATCTTTATTGATGATCATCATTGGATGTCCATTAATATGGGCTTCAAATTTTAGTTCATTATTGGAAATTTCTGTTGCACTGACACTGTGAATAAATTCTTTATAAAACTCGATATTTTTTTGATCAATTATAATCGCCTGATTATTCAGTTTCAATTTATAAATTAATCGATAAATCAATTCACTTGCAGTTGCAGTACTTATAAACCAAGGATTTCCTTCTGATTTACCATATCCATCATAAATATCTTCAGGGTATCGACCTAATGCTACTCCTTGAAAATTATCTTGGAAATTTATTGGATATCTTAATGTCATGTCTTGAATAAGGTATCTTAATGTTGTTAATACCAATCCATTATCTACATCAAATGGGAAATCGTTATCATCATCATCATTAGCATTGTTATTATTGTGGGTGTACAATACAGCAAGAATTGAAGCAATATCTAATCCACTTCTTGATTTGGTATAGAACAATTTCGGGGATGAAATTATATATGATTTTGATAACAACTGTTGTTCGTTGTCTTCATCGCCATCACTATCTTCGTTATTGATAAACCCTGATTCCAATTCAATATATTTAGTCAATAATTCAATCAGATTCATTATATCAAGTCTAAATTCAAATGAATCATTATAAAATTGTGCAAATTTTAATCCCATAGTTAAACTTTTTAACTGGACCAAACTAGTGAAAAAATGAATACCCTTGATTTCTTCCCATAAATCAAATCCTTCAAATTGCCAAAATTCAATTGAATATTTTAAATCTGGTTTTATAATATCATGATATATTTTCAGAGTATTATTCATTGTCAAATTAGAAAATGATGGTTGATGCTGGGTATTGTTCAATAAACTTAGATAATTCATTATGGCAATTGATCTTAATCCTGGTCCATCTCGTTGAGGACGACCCCAAGATTCATTAAATGCAGTCAAATTGACATGAAATTTTGGTTCACCTAAATTTTCCAAGTTGTCAACATTACCAGATAAATTGGGTAATTGCTGTAAAATTTGGGTATTAAAAATGTATGATTCAATAATATGAACCAAACTTGAAGTTGAATTTTTGTTTATCAAATGCAATGGAGTTTGGGATAAATGATCAATCAAGATATTTATTATAATAGCAGAATCCCTTGTCCATTGATAGTAATAATCAGGATTTGAAGTTGACGGTGATGCTATAACCACCCCTGGCAATAAATCTTTGTTATCAATAGTGAAATCTCCACCAATATTATTGAGTATTGATTTCAAACAAACTTGTTTTTGGAAAACTAACCAATCATAAAATGAATTTGGTGGTGGTGTGGTTAGAGCTTGTTTAAGATTAGTTGAGAATATTGATTGCTGTTGCTGTTGCTGTAGATGAAAAAGGTTTAATCCTTTTGTTGGTATTAAAAATGAATTAACATAACCTAGATTAATGATAAAGATGATAAATAAATTGAATGACAACAATCTCATAATGTTCGTTAAATTTGAAAAGATATGAATATGTGTGAATATTTAGTTGTTGATTGTGAAAGGATGTCCCTTTGAATAGCAATGAATTATGGGGAATAGCCAGATGAATGTAAAAGATAAAATTCCTCAAATTGAAATTGTATAATATAATGATCCAGACGTATAAGTATTATTATTACTAGCACTGATGGTATTTTCTTTATTTAATAATATCAAAAAAAAAAAAATTCAACAACAAATGAAATAAAGTGGATATTATACTGATATTTATACATACATAATAATAAGCAATGAAGGAAGAAGAAGAAAAAAAAAAAAAACGCAATCCAAATTATTGGCATTGTTTATTTGCGGTTCAAAATATGGAATTATACACAAAATCACAATTATGTCATTATTAACTAATATAAAAAGTAACTTCCCCCCACTCTTGTTCAATTGCAAATTAATGTCGATCAAATTAGAGATGATCACTTCTACGCGTTTCAATTATTAATAATACATTCCACGTACCAGTTTATGAAATTTTGTTGCTGTGGATAGTAGAGATGGGTAACCAATCAACTAGTTACTCCATTAATGACAATGTATAAACTTCGATGAGATGTTGTTGATGATGATGATGAGAGCCTAACTGCAAAACGAAAAAACAAAAAAGTCTATTGCAACATATCCAAGTCAAAAAAAAAGAACATACAATAACTTTCTATTGATTGTTATTAATCGTTTAACTAATATACACGGTTTGGGTCAGTAACTTTAATTCAAGTTGACAACATGCAACAGCAAGTTATTTTCGTTTTTTTTTTTTTCCTTAGTTGTTATTTTCACATTTTATTTTCTAACTTCTTCTTTTTCTTCTTCTGTATCTTTGTTAAGTTAACGAAAGTTAAAATCATAGAAAATAGAATAATTAACTACAACCAACGACTATCAACGATTTCTGGGGTATAAAAAAAATAACTTTTTGATGTTGTTGTCATTAGCAACTGTACTAGGTTATTGAGCATCGTGGTAATTAACAAATTTGAATTTGCGCCAAAAAATATTGGTCATGCGATCTAACCTGACCAATTTGAACCAACACCTCCCTACCAACCTAAACCAACAACAGCAGCCAATAGATCCACACTAAAATTAAATGTTGGGGTAGGTATTGTTTCATCAAAAACTTGAATACTTAGACATACTGTATCTGTAAATCATTTGATTTGTAGTGAAGATGAAAACAAAGAGTAAACACGTCAGATTGTTCGTATATCTACATATGTCACGTGATTTGGATGCAGAGTTTAATTTTTTTTTAATTTCAACCTGGTAAATCTTATGTTAGAGAGGATGGCAAGTCTCCCATGTGCCTGTTGTCACCTTTAACGGCACATATCATTAGCATATCTACTCATTCATAAACGATCAATGGAAATGGTGTTGTTGTTGTTGTGGGTAGTGTATTGTTCAACTTTTTTTTTTGCCAAGAAAGTTTTCATTCCATTGAATTTCATATTTTGCCGAGGATAAATATTTCTTGGGTTCAATGTTAACATGAGATAAAAAATGAATGTGAAAGAGTTTTCCTTGTAACAATAATAACAGTAGAAGGTGGTGTATGTGTAAATTGTTTTTAATTGTGAATCAAGTGAAGAAGGAAAGAAAAGATATATTCATTAAATATTTTTTTGAGTGGAGTGGCGCTAGAGTAGAAGAAAATGATTTAAGGGGGAAGGAAGAGGGGTGATTACAAGTTCTCATAACTCCGATGATAGGAGAATATGTCAAAATGTGGCTTAAGGGTATTCCCGATTCCCCTTTGCTTGCTAGAATCTTTCATTATGATTATTAATACATACATATCTAGTTTAGATGTAGTTAATATCAATCTATTAAATCATTTCCACCTTATCCAGGAATTTGATTCATGTGTGAGGTAGTGAGTAAAAAAAAACATGAAAGTTCTAAATCAGTAATGATTCTAGATTTTATTGAGTGTCGTCTATTTATTGTGGTGGTAGGATATATATATAAGTAGAATTGCTTAAAAGCAAGTGATAGATGAAAGGAGGAAAGAGAAACCGAATAAGTAATTTAACTCACCAACCAACATTTATTAAATTTGATAAATCCGATGGTGTAAAGTTGTTTTAGGTGTATGTACGTTATGCACGGTTACAAAACCACCACCACTAAATAAAAACAAGAAAATAAGCTACACATACATACATACAGTATATATTTTTTTACAGGTGTTATTCCCGTCGTTTTTAAAATATAGAATAAGTTTCTTCGTGGTATTCTATATATTGTTGGAACATTCTTTTACCAATTAAATGTAGACAAAGTGTCAATTACATTATAAATGGGCCCTCTCATTCAGTAAGAGACGACGTTGGAGTTTTGAATTAAAGTTATCAAATGACTCTGATTGGTGAAGAAATAAAGATAACTAATAGTTTAACAATAAAATTGACTACAATAGGTTTAGACTGGAAATAACTATGATTTGATTCTTAGTCACGGAATCGGAAATTCATTGCCCCTATACATTTTCTTAGCAGTTTTTGTAGTTTGTTTCATGTAGAGTTGTTTCACAAAATATTCTTTATTTTACGAACAATGGGGACAAGGACGAACTCAAACTTTTTGTTTAGTTTGAATGGTGGTAGTATGGATTATTGTTGTTGTATTAGCCAGATGGTACATGAAATTGTATTAAAGTTTTTTGCTTTTTTCATAGTCATTCTCTATTGTCGGGTTTATTAATAACACCATCCCCCCATTTCATCCACGGAAGAAGAAGGAATATCGTGGCTGTATTGATGGATTGTTTTCGATAATATTGTTACTTTTTATAACAAACACCTATATAAAATGAAAACGCAAACTGCAAGAGAGCGATATCGCTTAGTCTCTCATTCAAATATAAAAGAAAATCACTCTCCTATTAAACTGGCAAGTAAACATTTGTTTAAATTCTTTTTAAAGTAAACAAAATTCTACTTTTTATTTCTCTTTCTCTCTTTAACAAAACTTTCAACAAAATTTTTCTTCTTTTTCTCTTTTTTCCCTTTTTCCCTTTTGGTTCCCTCCATTCCTTTTATTACTTTTCCAACAGCCACAAACTTCTTTTTCTTGTTTTTATTTCATTTTCATTTTCATTTCTTATATATATATTTTCTATTTAATTTATACTGGAATACATCAAGATTGATTGGAGATTGAATTGGCAGAAGAAATCAAATCAGTATTTACTTTTCAATTCTTCCTTCCTTTTTCCCTGTCAAACTACATTCAACCTTAATTTTCATTCAAATATGGAAAGTAATCTATCTAATACTGAATCACCTTCGCCTTCACCATCTTCACCTTCATCGAGTGCTACCCCAACAACTACCAATATATCTACAAACACCACCAATAATGAGAACCCTGGCATCCACACGTCGGCAACAACAAATACAACTCCATCGTCTGCAGACACTACAACAAAACCTAAACGTCAAAGAAGAAGTTATAGTTGTGGTCCATGTAAATTATTAAAAATTAAATGTGATTTACAAATCCCTTGTACTGCTTGTAAAAAATTCAATCGAGTTAATCGATGTTTATTACAACCGCCTCAACCTCCTTCACAACAAGAATTGAGTAAAATTCAAGAACGGAAAAAGAGAACCACAATTAAGAAAATGAAATTGTCCAATGAATTCGTTCAAGCATATAATGTTAACCCTAATGCATTACCCTCAATGATTTCTACAATGGAAACTACTTCGAAGAATTATGAAAAGAAAACTCAGAAACATAAAATGAATCAAATACTGTTAGACAAGGATTCATCTCCTAAAGAAAATACCAGCAAAACTTTAAAGCAATTGAATAATTTCAATGGTAATAGGAAAGATACTCAATTGACAAAAAATTCCAACTCAATGTCACCCCATTCCCTTATTGAAATTCAACGGCATCACTTGAGTTTTCAACAACCACAAATGAATAAACAACAATTACATCCAATTTCTTATATCACCTCTGTATCATCGCCATCTTCAGCATTGACATCAACAAGTCTTAATTTCCCTCAAGGTTCTCAACAAGAAGATGTGATTCAATATTTACTTACTATGGATTCACAAAAAACGATTGATTTAACTATGGTTGATATTAAAAGAATAAAACGACTATTACCAAATGATTTTGGGTTATTCAAAAGCATGTTTGATTGTTATTTAAACACCGTTAATCCCATTGCCATCGATATGCAAGATTTTTCAGAAATTTTCAAACAAAGTAATCTAGTGTATAATAAGCTTTTATCAATTGATGATGAAAATCCCAAAAATTTAAGTATTAATGTCCTGTTCACTTTAATTGAATTACGAAACTTGTCATTATTTTTCCTTATTCTTGTCAATGGATTATTATTTGATTTTAGGGGTGAAAAGCCGCCACTTGATAGTACACGACAAACCCACAACAATCGTTATACCAATTTCTTACTTGAAAGAAGTATATATAAATCAAAACATGACGTGATTGAAGATTGGATTAAAATATCGAAATTTATTAAATTAAAAGTTTTAGCTTACGAAAGTTTAACTGATATTATTTTCTTAATAGATTGGTATATGATTCTTAAGAATTATTATGATTATGAAAACATGGTAGTGGAAAATTATCTTGAATTTAATAATTTATTAAATTATCTTGTGTTGAATAATGATTTTATTAATACCATTGAAGATCCTTATAACGAAGTGGGTCGAAATTCAAATGAAGAAGAAGAAGAAGAAGATGCAGCAACTACTTCAGTAGACGAAAATGAAGTGGTATATCCTGATACCAGACAATTCAAGGTTTTATCAAAATATTGGATTCAACTTCGTTTAATCGAAATTGATTATACATTTTTCCAATTCAAAGGATCATTATTATTTGCCAATCAATTGAAAGGTACAGTTGTTCCTCACAAAAAAATCTTGAAAACTCTTTATAAAGATGTTGAATTGGATCCAATTACTACTCATTTAATGAAAATATGGGGGTTATATTATAAACGATCGAAAAATACCACTTCAGTACGAGAAATCATTAAAGATTATTTATTATTATATTGTAATATGATGGGTACTTTAAAAGATGAACTAAATGAATTTGAAACCAATAAACCATTAGAATTACCCAATCTGAGATCAATTAATTTAAAAGATATCGAATTACTTATTAAAAATCAAAGACTTTTACATTTATTTGTTAGATGGTTATCATTCATTCGTATTGAATCAAATTATTTCCCAAGCCTACGCTATACTACTTATTTCACTACAGTAATGAATTTATTTAAT
>OKKB01000288.1_pt1 | contig 17775 bp, 9 predicted proteins | sample 1613931 | NCBI WGS metagenome assembly OKKB01 (sample SAMN04436893, study PRJEB24849) | human gut metagenome | biome: human gut; feature: NICU; material: stool | host: Homo sapiens | place: USA: Saint Louis, MO | collected 2012-02-08
GAATCAATAACTAAGTTACTTCTGGTGAATGAATGGAAATATTTGAACTAAAAAAAAAAGTAAAACGAATGAACTAAAGTCGGCAAATGAGTCTTTATGTAATAGAATTAGGAAAGTGGGTTAATAAAACATAAAAGTTCAATTTGATTTAGATTTGAATTGAACAGTCACTGGAATAATGATAACAATTTATAATGAATCAAATGAAACGAAATAATGATTATTAATGGTAAGTGTGGTATGATAAATGATGGTAGGAAAAATATTTTGGTTGTAAAGATGTTGCAATGAAACGCCAATGAAACAACAAAAAAAAATTAGGGAGGTTAGAGATCAATAAAATATTAGAAAAATTGTCCAAATTTGAAAACGAATGGAATAATGGAACTAATATATCAACAGATATCTGTGAAATCGAAATAAAAGAAGAAAATGTCACTGGAAAGGGAAATTGCAAGTTTGGGGGGATTCACTTGCAAAGAAATGTAGTGGATAGAGAAATGATAAAAGAGAGTAAGCAAAAACCAAATGGAAATTAGAAAACCTCTCTTATTGTTGTTGCAAGTGATGATTGAGGGAGTGACAGGAAAGAGGAAGAGGCGGTTGTTGTTGAAAACCGAAATGTGCTGTACTAACTGGTGAATGAATGCAGAATTAAAAAAAGAAGAAGAAAAAGAGTAAAACTAAACGAGTATTATTATAGTAAGCGGGAATCGCAACAATATATATATATCAACTGATTAACAAGGTACTTGTTGAAGTGGAAATAGAAAGTGAATGAGATCTAAACTATTAATCCGTGCAGGACTTCCGTGCTTAGTTCTAGTCACACATTTTGTAGTTTTCTTTCCATTGTTGAAGATTTTCAACTTCTAGTATTAGTTGTTACAACACTCTTTGCAATGGTTAAAGAATGGTAATTCAAGAATCTAGGTTGAAGTAAGCTTTTAACTGTGACCTGTTGAGGCTTGCTGTTTCTTGTCATTTTAGTTTTTGATGTTATTTCTTTTCAAAGACAAGGTCGGTGTTTGTGTCATGCATGATGCACATGAACAAGATAGCAACAACAACACCAATGATGGCGTTTGTGTAATTTTGGCGATCTTTACAAATTTCAAGATTTCAAAGAGTTTTTGTTAAAACATACACGCCCTCCCATTTTTTTTTTCAAATTGCCTCAAAACCGAGGAATAATAAACAAAACAAAATCAGGCTTAATTTTCAATCACGATGAGATTCGTTTTCTATAACACAAAAAATTACCCCCAAAGCATAAAACATAAACATAAAACTAAAAATTTCCATTTCCATTTCCATTTCATTGCTAAACTCTGTTTCGGTTTTGTCATTTTTTTCACCAACTTTTAAAGTATTGATTGTGGACTCCATTAAACTACCCAAAAACCTAAATTTAATCCTGAAATTGAAATTATCTCCACAGATCACACACTAATATTATCAACAAGAACAACAACAAACGTATTCTAAAATGAAATAAGCACACAAACCGGATTTATGGATTTGTTGCTTCAGCTTGAGCTTGTTACAAATCTCTAACATTCTTATCTAAGATCATTGGGTGTAATTCTTATAATTATTCGCTTTTACTTCCTTCACAAAGTTGTGCCTGCTAATTGTGTGTTTGTTATTGTTGTTGAACTAGGTTGGTACAAATCCAATGATCGTCTGATAAATTGTCATTGAATTAGTCAATAGTGTGCTAACAATCACACAATAGAATAAACTATACCTTGGGAAGAATCGTTCGTTGTTAGTTTGATTTTTACACTTGTCTTTGTTGTTTGTTGTTGTTGATGTTCTTATTGTTGCGTCGCACGGTAGTTGAGTTCATCAGTTTGTAACACAACAGAATTGAATATTCGTGATGGTTCCACTGTGAATTTGTTTGTTTGTTCGTTGATTCGATAGTCGAACCATTCTTCAACAAAACTTGTACTACATCAAGATAAACGAACTGTTTCATATATAATTAGCGGCTGTCTTTTTTCTTGTACAATCAAATGTTTCAAGATTTCTCAACATTTGAAGTGTTTGTTCTATTGTGTAGGTGCTATAAAATAAACTCTCTTTTATATTATTGTAGTTTGGGTATGTGTTTATGCAATTTACTCTGATTGGAATGAGTAATAGTCTTTTGTCTTGTTGTTTGTATATTTTGTTAGTCGATTAATAGCGTTTGACGAAAGATTGACTGATTACTTTGATTTAGTTGACAAGACATTATTAGTGTCATCCACATTTTCTTCTGAAAAATATACTAAATTATAATTAAATTATAATAAGCTTAGTATAGTGTTAATCCTATTCTCATTGTAACAATTATTATATTTAGTATAGTCTATTATTATTAGTACCAATAGTGTTAAACTTGCTAATGATGTTGTTATTATTGTTAGGTCTGTCGTCAATTTATCATTTTCTTGTCTTGTAAATCAATTTCAGTTACACTACCAAATAACACCTTTAGTGATGAAACAGGGTAATACACACTCGCCGCGTAAACTTGTTTAACGAAACATTCACTTAAACTATTTAGTTAATAATTAGATAACTATAGAGTACACAGCATTGCGTATTTCAAGCTAATCTTTTAGAGTTTGGGAATCATGTTTCCAAAAAAAACAATCGTTTCTATCAAACTTTAAACTATAATGTACTCGAGTCGAAACTCAACTGGAATAATAAAAAGTCAATTTCTTTAAATGCCACCTTTATATTTTGAATGTAACTATAAATAGATCATAAAAATTGAAGGAAGAGATGAGAGGAGGAGAAAGAGAAAGCGAAACAATAATGACTTGATTGGAAAAACCGGGAATCATATTGCGAATTGTTTAATTTCTTGACCCATAGTGTTAATGAAATCAATTTTCTTATTCCTCTATTATTGACTTTGATGCTGACACATCATTACATACATATACGTATATGTATGTATTACATGCCGATCATTCCTTATGAACAATGCAATTAACTTTAGTCGAATCATTTGATATATAATATTGTTTTGCTTTTTTTTTTGACCTCTCAAAGTTTCAACAAGTCAAATATATTCCAAAAACTGTTGACTCAATGTACGTAACTAAGCAATTGTAACAACAGTTCTTGTTAAATCATTGATAGAAAAGACGTTGTTGATTATATGTATATGCCACTTAGATGATGAAAAAGGGAAAAAGGAAAAGCCTTCCACACGCGAAAAAAAAAAGAATTTTTAAACAAATGAAATTGGAATTTGAGTGTAAAAAAAAGTAAACAATCACACAAAATCAAAAAGGAAAAGAAAACATAATAATAATACTACTTGCAGCAGTCATTGTTCTCTTTGCAGCTTCTTTGTTTTTCTGTCTCACATTATGTTTTTTTTTTTTTAAAGTTGCTTGCTTGTTTTCTGGAAACTTTTCATTTCAAATTATAATCATATTGTTATTTAAGCTATAATACTTCAATCCTCACTCCTCCAATTTGAATAGAGTAATCATAAGTCTTGGGTCATCAATTATTGACTTAACCCCTCACAATCTGGTGTAGAAGAAATATAAAGAGACAGCTTACAAAACTCTATACATTAATCTAACCCATCTAAGTAACTACTCATATCATTATAATTTCTCATAATTTGATAATTATTAGCAATTATGGTTGAATCACCTTCTTCTGACTCGTCGTGATCTTCATTATGCTCGATGTTTTGCAGTTTATCCTGTTGTTGTTGTTGTGGTGGTGGTGGTTGCAGTTGTTGTTGAATACCTTTTAAACTATATCTTGTCGATATCGATGATGAACGATTCAGTTCTGGCATTAAAGCAGAATTAATATCATTATCATCGTCATCGTCAGTCAAATATGCATTCAAATTCAAACTTGATGAAGAACTAGTAATTCTTGATAATCCATACCCAAAATGTTGAGAAGTATTTGAGTTTCGACGACTTGTAGAACCAAAACTATTTTCAGTATTGCCAACAGTGGCAGATTTATTTCCCTCCAGGGGTGGCTGAGGCTTTGATTCTCTAAATATCAGGGGTGGCTCAAACATATTCAAATGTTTATGATTATCACTTATTCCGCCAATACTATTGTGTATAGACGTATTATTCGGTTTACCTCCCCACGATTCTGATTTTGTTTTCACTGGAGATGATAATGATATAATTGTAGGTTGATAGGTCATTGATGCTAATGATGCCAGTTTATTTTGTTTTTCAAAACTTTGTCTCGAAGACTTTGGGAAATCCCCAATATTGTCATTGATACCATTGTAATTATTCACAGGTGACCTTTCTCCAATAATGGTAGTAATGTTTTCATTTATTGGTGTCACTGGTGATGAGGTATTATTATTACTATTGTTTGTCACCTCCAAAGAAGAAGAAAAGTTACCTCGAGGTGGCGGTAGTGGTGGGAAAGATGTTACCGCTTGCTTCAAATCCAATGGTTGAGGTTTATGCTTTGTTTCTACTTGTGTCGCATCCTTTGTTAAATCACTGACTTTTTCTTGTAATTGCAGTGGCAAATGATCATAATTTGTATCTTTATCCAAATCACCAAGTATATTAGATGTATCAACACCTTCGTCGTCTCCTTCAATACTCCCCAATGATGATGAATCGTCCAAATAAGAATCCAATAAATCATCTACATGCTCCAACTCCTTTAATGACAAATTGTTATATTTCAAATTGCTTGGTGTGTGTTTCAGGGATGAATTTCCTGGTGTTGACGGTAATGTAGTTGCTGGAGGTGGAGAAGAAGTGGTAGTGGTAGCAGTAGTAGCAACAGGCAGTTTGCTTGAAAACAAATTCTTGATCCTTTTTGACAAACTTGAAGATTGTGGAGATGAAGCAGGAATTGCTCCATCAACATCAAGTTCTTTTTTACAATCTTCTGCCTTGAATATATTTTGATTAAACTTGAAAAACTTCTTCTTCTCTAATTCACTTAAATCAAATGTAGTAAATGGATGCACTTTAATCTCTTTCAATGATATTCTTTCATCTGGGTCTTTGACCAAAATTTTCTTGATTAAATCTTTCAAACATTTCAATTCTTGGATATCATTCTCTGTAACTTTTGATGAATGCTTGATTAAAGGGAATTGTAGTTCACTTTTAACAATGTTCTTACACATTTCAAATTCATTATTACCATTAAAGGGTAAATTATTAAACAGTAAACAATACAAAGTCACTCCCAATGACCAAATGTCAATATTATAACTAATTTTAATTTTGTTACCAGCATGATCTTCGTTAGTAACCATAGAAAACCGATTATTAACAAATTGACATAGTTCAGGTGCATAAAATGCTGGCGTACCCATGATTTTTGCCAATTCTTTGGCGTCATTAGCATTATTCTCTAGTAATAGACTCACCCCAAAATCTGATATTTTGACAGTGTTATCCTGGTTTATTAGTAAGTTTGATGGCTTCAAATCTCGATGTATTATATGTTTATAATCATGCAAATATTCTAATCCGTTAATGATGTCACGTAGAATCTTGTTTAAGGTCAAACGTGTTTGTGGTATGGAGTTAGTGTTCCCTCGCGTACTTTCAGTATCAATCTTTCTATATTTTTCACGGTAATGATTATATCGTTTCCAGTCAATTTCACCATATTGACAATATTCTAAAATCAATAATATTTTATCAAATCTTAAATCATCAATTACTTGGTACAATTTAACAATATTAGGATGATTGCATTGTTTCATTATTGATATCTCACGTTTAATCTTCATGCTGATGTTATTACTAGAATTCTTCACTAATAATAGTCTCGATTTATCTATTCGATTAATAGTTTTTATGGCAACGTAAGTTGAAATCGTGGTTGACTTATTCTTTTCAGTGGAAGTTACCGTAGTTGTAACATCTTCTCCCAATAATACTTTCCCATATTGCCCTTGACCTATTTTCTTTATGATTTTATATCTATGATTAATTATTTTCCGGTTCGATTTGGGATCTAGTACAATTGCTAATTTATTTGTATCCATTATTAGCCAGGGTACTGTCGTTGTATATGTATTCTCTTTCTTCTATAATTTCAAGTATTAATTTAAACTATCTTGTTAATTGATGGGTTATTTTATTCGTTTTCCTTTAAATTCGTTTTGTTTATAGAGTGGTAAATATTATATCATTTGAAAAATGGATGCCAAGTTGAAATTGAATTCGATTACTAATAAACAACTAAATGAACCTGAAAAAAAAAATGAAATGAAGTAGAAATGAAATTAAAAATGCAATGAGTTGATAAATATATATATAAGTTGGGTTATTAAATAGTAAGGATTATACAACTATCAAATGAAAGGCAAGATTATTGGCAACAGTTGAAATGTATGTTTTGAATTATTATTTGATGGATTGACTGAAGAAAGAGGAAAAAAAAAGAGACAACAACAATATGTGCTTTTCTGCAGGTGCGTCGCCGTCACCAACAACAACTTCGCGCGCACCGTTCCCTGGAACATTCTCGTTCGACGCGATTCGACTTTCTCCACGACTCTCGTCATGACAATGCCGGTCTATACAATAGTTCTAAATAAATGAACGATTTATTAATATTACAATGTTTAATTAGTTATATATATATATATGTATATGTGTATCAAGACAAACTAAGTCATTAGTTCTCCTAGTTTGGTTTCATCTTTCATAATCTTTTCATCTCGCTCCATGTCTTCATTTAATTCTTGAATTGCCTTATCTTCATCCTCAGTTAAACCAGTTAGATCAGGAGGAATTTCATACATTTGCACACTTGGAGCATGATTTAAATATCGTATTTGTTCCATAATAGTAGTTTGCACACTCTGAAGATATTTTTTCGAATTCTTATTATCAATTCTACCATCTAGTTGTGGATGCAACGAATAATCAGGACCAAACCAATCATACGTTGGCAAATAATTAGGGATTTTATGATCTAGATTGACATCATTCAATACGCTCGTTTCATAACACCATAATCTACTGACATTTCTTGGTGTATACCCACCACCGCCAACAACCAACATTGGTATTCCAAATGATTTAATAAATTTAACACATTCACCATGAGCTCGAATATTCAAATTAAAACAACCCAAACGATCATACCCTAAAGAATCGGCTCCACATTGTTGAACAATACACGTTGGTTGAAATTTCGTGATTAACGGTTCCATAATCAGTTTAAATAATCGAATATATGATTCATCATCTATACCATCTCTCAACGGTACATTAATAGCATAATTTTTCCCCGACCCAATTCCAACTTCATCAACTGACCCTGTACCTGGGAAAAACTCACCATTATATTTATGGAAACTAACAGTCATCACTCTATCAGTATTATAAAATGCTTCTTGAACCCCATCACCATGATGTAAATCAATATCTATATACATTACTCGTGGATGTACCCTTAGTAAATTTATTATACTCAACACAATATCATTAACATAGCAAAACCCCGATGGTTCAAATTTTTTAGCATGATGTAATCCACCTGACCAATTGATGGCAATATCTGACATTCCTGATATCAATTTCCTTGTAGCATCCAATGATGCCCCGGCATAAATGGCACTATAATCATACATCCCGTCAAATATTGGACAATCATCTCCAATATTGAATTGTGCTAATGTATCATTACTTATAGTTTTACATTTTTCAGGAGTTATCGATTGTAAAAAATCAATATAATCTTCAGAATGAAACTCTAGTAATTCATCTTTTGTTGCCCTTCGAGGTGTATATAAATCCATTTTTTCATATAATTTATAAGATATAACTAAATGATCAGTCAACATTAATCGAAATGGCTTCATTGGATGAAGGGCACCATAATGAAATCGACTCACTTCAGGATTATAATGGTATGAAACATTGTACTTGTTATTAGTGCCAGGATGATTAGGATCATATATTGGGGTGTTTTCTCGAGTCTTGGTATCGGTTGTAAACGTATCTGTTTCACTTATCAGTATCGTCATTTATATTAACTACTTTTCTCCTATGGTTATATATTGGTAAACAAAGAAACAAAACAACAAAAAAGAAGTAGTAGTTTTGAAAATTGTCAATAAAAGAAACAAAGAATGAAAGAATGATTGAATGAAAGAAAAAAAAAATATGAAAGTGAGTGCGACATAATGTAGAAAAATGTCGAATGTCTTGAACTTTACCCATTGAGTAGTTGTTGTAGTGTAGGAGGAAGAAAACAACAGAAAGAAAGAGAGAAAGAAAAATTTCGCCACTACAAATATTCAACAAGTTTCATATAGTAATATAATCCCAATTGATCATTACTTTATTCCACACAATTCATAAACAATGTCCAATTCAGCAGGTTTTGATAGACATATCACTATTTTTTCTCCTGAAGGTAGATTATACCAAGTAGAATATGCTTTTAAAGCTATCAATTCAGCAAATATCACCAGTTTAGGAATCACAGGTCAAGATTCTGCCGTTATTATATCACAAAAGAAGATCCCAGATAAGTTATTAGATCCTAAAACCGTGTCATATATTTTTAAAATTACTCCTAGCATAGGAATGGTTGCCACTGGATCAGTTGCTGATGCTAGAGCTCAAGCCATGAGAGCAAGATCTGAAGCTACAGAATTTAGATATAAATATGGTTACGAAATGCCGGTGGAAAGTTTATCAAGAAGAATGGCGAATATATCTCAATTGTATACTCAAAGAGCTTATATGAGACCATTGGGTGTTGCTTTAACTTTTATTCAAGTTGATTTTGCTGATGAAGGTAGAGGTCCACAAATTTTTAAATGTGATCCTGCTGGATATTTCACTGGGGTGAAAGCCGTGGCCACTGGTCCAAAACAACAAGAAGCAACGACTTATTTAGAGAAAAAATTCAAAAAAACCGATGCTGTTAAAGGAGATTGGCAAAAAACTGTTGAATTTGCAATAATTGCCTTGAGTTCTGTGATTGGAACTGAATTCAGAAAAAATGATATTGAAATTGGTGTTGCCACTGAAGGAGAATTTAGAATTTTGACACCAGAAGAAATAGACGAAAGATTGATTTCAATAGCTGAACAAGATTAGATATAGTTATAAGATGTGTGTATATTTTTTCTATTACATTAATCGAAGCAAATCAAAACAAAACAATCAATAAGGTATTAAAAATCGGTATAAACTATCGCTATATATTATCACCTTTTACTAATCTTTTTTTTTTGCTTTTTTTATTTTCCATAACCTATGATTTTGATATTATGTAGCTTAGCAAACTCTACAAAGTCTTACCAAACATAGGGAATAAACATATATGGACAAGCTTCCAAGTATCTATCCCAATCTTTACCGTACTTTTTAGCACATTTTCTTTGGTCTCTATATCCTCTGTGAACTAACACAATAAAGAAAAAGATTGGGAAAAACCATGGGAATGGAGATCCAAACCCACACATTAAAGCCCAAGTCAATGTTTGAATATAATCAGCTGTGTAATGCATTTTTCTGGCATAAACGTACCACCCATCAGTCAACAATAAAGAACCATTGGCACATTTGATATATTTTGGATTAACCAAATCGGAATAAGGCAAGTATGGGAAGGTTTTACGTAATTGGGAATTACCAGCAACAGATCTTCTGAAACTGTTCTTTTGACGATTACCAGTGTCAAAGAAATAGTAAGCGATAGTAATTAACACAAACAAGAATACATTATATCCAATAGACCATTGGTATACTTCTGGTTCTTGATAAGCAATGTACAAGATACATTGACAGTAACTGAATGGAACCCCAGCAATGTTCCAAAACAATAACATAAACCCGAATTTTTCATAAGCCATATCCCAAGTTGGCACAATCAATTCTTCACCTTTGGCACAAGCATTGGCGTATAACCAATGGGCGTAAAGCATAAAGCAAGCTTGAGGAGTCACGTATCCATAAGTTTCATATTGTTTGAAACATAATCCAAATGATAAGAAAAATAAAATAAACCAAGGAATTCTAACTTCGAAAAACATTTTCAAGTCCAAATATTTACCAATTCTAGGATTTAATGGAGCCCCCATAAACATGTCATAAATATGGTTACCAGTCATACGATGGTAATCACCAGTAACAAAAATGCAAATCAAATACAAAATAATTGATAACGAAATACCATAAAATATGGCAGTGGTCATAATACCACCAACATTATCCAACATGTAATAAACTGGTAACATACCAGTGAAATGTAAAACTAACAGCAATACAATACTAGTGTAGAATGACCAAATGGCATTACAGAAATATGGCAATTGTTTATTGTTCAAATGAGTCAATGGTTGTCCTTTAGTCCAAACACCGGGTAAAGTGACATAAAATAAAGCTTGAATCAAAATAAACCCAGTGAAAAATGCCCAATTACCAAATGATGGAATCCCATATTCAACCCATTTACTAAATAAATCATCAATAATGAAATCTTTCCAAGATTGACCTTCCGAAGGTAAAGCAAATTGACCATTGTAGAATTGAGCACTGATCCACATATACCACATTAAAAGAGGGAATCCAATCATCATCCCCAAGGCACCAATTGGACCACCAAATTCATATTCAATTTGATCTTTGGGAATATAACGAGATTCATCAGATCTTACCAATGGAGTTGTTTCATCTGAAGTAGATTGAGTATCACTTGCTGCCATTTGTTTAATGATATTTTCAAATATATATAAAAAAAAAGAAACTGTTGATGGTTGTAAAATGAAAAAAAAAATAAAAATAAAAAAATTTATAAACAACAATTTGGTGGAAGAAATAAAGAATTTATATTAGTAGTAGTAGCAGTGGTAAAGAGAGAGAAGTTTTTTGTTGCCAAAATTGGTTTTTTTTTTTTTGAATGATTTTTCATTCAGTTTATTTGATTTCATTGTAACTGCGTGTCATTTTATTCTTCCAACTTCTTTACAATACAACAATTAATGATTACTTAATTGCTTAATTGGAGGTTGATTTATAATGCATATGTGTGTTTGACAGTTTTCAATCACAATGTGCTACTTTTGACTGGGGAAGTTGTCTTCTATAGGTTGAGCCCGTGGGAGACAAACATAGACACGAGAAAAAGAGGGGGAGACGTCATTACGCCCGGTACGACCAAGCGCATATAAACGAACAACGGACAAAACAATAACAAAACAAAATCTATAAAACCGTGACACACAAAACTAAACTTACACTTACAAGCAATATCTATGCTATGAAAATGGTATAATTTCCGAATCAAATGCTAAATCAACGTCATCCTCTACATCTTTACCGTCAATGAAATTCTGTTTAAATCTTTTAACATTATCTAAAGCCAATAATGAACTCCCATTACCTAATTTAATTAAACCTTGGAAATACAATTCCAATTTTTCGAAATCCAATAAACCATTAGCAATTTTAATACATTCACGATATGATGATTGAGCCATTATTGCTCTAGTATCAAATAGATCAGAATGTAAATAATAATGATCCAGTTCAAGGAAAATTTTCGAATCATTATTGATTTCCTTATCAACAATGTTTTGTTGTTTATCTTTAAGGAAAAACATTGAAGTCAACACTTTATCTTTTAATTCTTGTACTAAAGGATGATCTCTTGGTAATTTCATCAACCCTTTAATATGAAACAATTTCATATATACACTATCAATATGTAATTGTTCACTCCAATCGTACCATGAGTAATATATTGTTTCTTTTGAGCTGCCATCCTTACTGGTGGTAGTACTATTATCATTGATGATTTCATGTGTATAACAAGATTTAGGTAGAACAAGTTTATCAAATTCTTTATACTCTGGATGTCCAATACTTTCTTTGGGGATAACAAATGTTTCTTTGTTTACTTTGGGGACAATATCATTATTCCTAGCTCGACTAATAAGCGTGAAAATATTGGCTATACTAGTTCCTGATAATTGTCCTGGTTTATTTTCGCGCAATAAATCCAACAGTTTAGTCATTTCATCAATCAATTTGACAACATCAATAGAGAATCCAAGAAACATATTAAATTGAGTACTAATAGGCAAATTGGGATTGGTCACCATTCCAATACGATAAAGAGCATCATGATAATCTTGATTTTTCCCTCTATTGAAATAACCAGTTTCGACCCATAATCTACTCAGATCGGAACAATCAAGTACATTTTGATTTGTCTTGATAATATCAACATGACTAGAAATGTTTTTCGTTGAATATTTAATGGTTCCGCCCAAAGGGTCATTCAACTCGGCCACTGATTCAATTGCAAAAAACCACGTTTTAGCTAATGCTAATCCATCAGTAATATATTGTTGATTATTACTGTGTGCTAATTTTGAATATTTCAACAACAAATCTTTCACTCCTCGTAGATGAATTTTCCAATTATTTTTGTTAACACTGCTTATTCCTGTTGAACCATCTCGGTTGTTACTTTGGAAATATGCCAAGGCAGTGAAATTCAATGTTAAAACTAATATAGTCAATAACAATTTCTCAACATCTTTAGTCATCATTTTAAAATTTGCATTATCAGTGGTGCCCGAATTATTGGAATTATGAATATCTTTATTTGATTCTTGAGGGAATGCCTCACTTAGGTATTTGAGACTTATATTGGTATATTTAAACTGGTGATCCTTATGTATCATTTGTCTAGTTTCAATAAATTGGAAAGTAGCACTGGTTGCTAATATCGCTGTTAATAAATAAGGTGAACCCAACAGGTATTGTAACAAGATTCTCAAAACTTGATTAGTTTCAATTGATTCAGCAAATGGGTAAACATGATAACTTAGTTTGGTTTTAGTTAATTTATCTAAATATAGTTTATGTGGCCCTTGAATATCATGCATAAGTAATGTCTTCTCAATCAACTTTTTATTCGACAACAGTTTTTGAGGTACCGCAAATGATGACGGTGATAATGTTGTAGATGGTGAGTTCAGACTTGAAACTTTATCAGAAGAACTATCAAGAATAGGTAATTGTATATCATTATTGTTATTCTCACCAAAATTATTTTCATCTGCATTAATGGGTAAATTCAATTCGTTTTCCAATGCAGTAAATAATCCTAATGAATCTTGAACTAATAAACTTGCATCGTCAAACAAGTTTTGAATATCAGTTATTGGCAATGTATCCCAATTATAATAATCCATATTTATAAAATCATAAGCATTTCTATTATTACTGTTGTTGTTGGTGGTGGTGGTATTTGATTGATTATCATTGTCAGGGGATAACATATCACTAATTTTGAACTTTTTCGTAGGTGGACGATGATGATGGGGAGGAGGTAGTGTTCCTAAATTGCCTGTGTCTATATAAGGTATCACATTTTGCTGGTGTTGCTGTAGATTAGGGATATTATTTCCATTAGATCCATTGAGAATCCTTTTTTGAGTCTCATTATAGTATATTTGTAAATTCAGAATATTGCTTTTGTCATGCAAGAATTGATATGAAACAGAATTATTACCAATATTGTTGCCATTAGGCAAAGCTTGATCATTCAGCATATTATTGTCATTGTTTAATGTAGTTTTAGGAGTTTCAAATTTAAATTTTGGTTTCGTTGGATAGACACAAAGTTTATTTAAACGAGTACAGTTATGACAATATGGTTTCAATTCATCACATTTGATTTTTCTTCGCCGACATTCAGCACAACCACCTCGACTATATTTGGATTTTTTAATTACTTTCTTAGTAGGCTTTGCTGTGGTGGTGGTGGTAGCTTCTTGTTGTGAAGTTTCTCCTAATGGTGATTTTGTGGGGTTTGGGCTAGATGAACCCATTTGATCTTATCTTCAATTACTGTAATTGGTTTTGAGTTATGGAAAGGAATAATGATGCCTTTCATAAATTTTTCTTTTAACAAATGGAAGACATTCAAAACTGAAAATTGAAGAAAAAAATATTTTATGGGTGTTTTACTTTTTGAGGGGGGTGATAAAAAAAGCCTGCACTTTGATTTTCATTCAATTCAATTCAGCTTGGCTAGGTTTGCGGTCATTGGGGATTTTTAATAATAATATGTATGTCAATCTTAGGCTAGATCTTTATGTGTTCACGTACATAGACACCAGCTCGCTTATTGTTTCTGAATTTGAGAGGTGGAGAACCAAACGGTTAGTTGAAGAGAAATTCGTGTCCGTATTAAACTTCCCCAATAGCTCATAACACTGTAAATCAGTTATAGGTATATTTTATTATTAATGTTTGTAATACATAAAAGATATGATTTTCTATTGTTGGATTTTATTTAATATTCTTCTACCATGAGGAGTAGATTTAATATTTGGCAACAATGGAAGTAAAATTTTCGACAATTGTTCAAATTGTTCCAAATTAGCAACGTCTAAACTTGTTTGCAAAACATAATTACCAAATGGATCATTTAATAATTGATTAAATGCTTGACCATGATCTAATACAATTAAATTATCAATTAAATCTTTTGAAATCAGAGAGATTTTCAAACATTTCTCAATGACATTAGAACCAAACTTGTGTAAAGATAATTGAATGAAATTAGATTTAATCTCTTGGATAATGATATCAATTACTTGATTATCGGTATTTTGAGCGTCACCGCCAACACTATACTTGTTCAAAACATACTGTACAACGTAATTACCATATGGATCCAAAGATAATTTGATAGTATGCTTGGCAATCTCTTGTGACAATTGTTGACATTGTTGTTTGTTCCCATAATCCAAACACCTCTGTAATACACAACACCCATGTCTATGACAAGCAATATATAAAAGATTGGCTTGAATAATATCAAAAATGAATTGATTTTGGTTTTGATGCTGGGCTCCATCTCTGTTGGAATCTGAAGAATTGGAATCAGAGCTAATGGTATTGAATTTAGTTAAAATCTTTTGTACCACATGATTCCCATTCAAATCTCTTGATAATACAACGATATTTGAATACAAATTACGAGTAATAATCTCAATTTCTTCATTGGTTTCAATCACATCAATTAACTTTTGTAATGATCTTGTACCATGAGGATCTAAGGCAATACGAAATAATTCATTACTGCATTGATTAATCAAAACTAACCGTTGTTCAAGATTAATCATGGTAAACAATTTTTGAATCAAATAATTACCAAATGGATCGATCATTAATTCAACAGCTTTAAAATAAATTTCATTGAATATTAACGTTGCATTTGTTTCATTAATCAATTCTCGTTGTAAAAATCGACAACCATGTTGATCTTTACATAAAGTTAAGATCGACCCTGTAAAATCTTGTAATTTTGCATCAGAATATTTGGCACTATCTTCTTTTCTACGCAAATTTTTACGATGAACATTCATCATACCATTATTGTTTCTATAGTGTGGACGTGGATGATATTGATTGTGTTGATGGAAATTGTGTTGTGGCATCATTGGGAATGCGGGTTGCGGTTGAGGTGGTCCCTGTTGTGGTAGTAATGGCAGTTGCGTTGATTGGGTTGGTGAGTATACTGTTTGCAATTGTTGTTGACCAAATGGCAATCTAACAAGTGGTGAATGTAATGGATTCCACATAGTCGGGGGTTGTGGTTGGTTAGGTTGTGGTGCTGGTACTGGTACTGGCGCTGGTGTTGGTACTTGTGATTCCTGGATAATTGGAGGTGCTGGGGATGGCACAGATGGAATCTTGTCAAAAGATTGGTAATCACCAGGTGTAGGAGTATGAGCTGGTGGAGAAGGAATATACCCTTGGTAAAAAGAAGGATGTGGAAAGGGACTAAAAGAGGGAAGACCCATTGAGTGAGGTGGTAACGGTGGTGGCATATTTGACATTGGTGGTGGAATGTTGCCGAGAGGTGGTGGTATTTGTGAGTTTCCATTACCAGTAACATTCTGATTTACGGGAACAAAAGGAATAGCACCGTCATAGAACTGAGGTTTACTAGAAGATATATTTTGATCATTATCCTTAGTTCTTCCTTCTGAGTCTAAAATTTTTTCTAACAACGGCAAGTTTAAACCATTAGTGGTTTGCTTTTTGCTGGCATCTTCTTGGCTTTCTGGCAATTCAAAAGGTTTCACAAAGACATTTTGATCATTGGGATGGTTCCCGTTTTCACTAACATTTGATCTTATTGGTTGTGGAGGAGCCAGTTGAGTTATATTCCAAGTGTTCTTGGTGTTTCCAGATCCTGTTTTAGCAAGATTTTGTGGTGTTAAAGATCCATACTGTGGGTTGTGTTTGTTACCGGATTTAACACGAGAGATGTTGTTCGTACCAGTTGTGGTAGCCTCTTCATCTTCATCATCATCATCTAAATGCAAAGTACTGATTGCACCCACAATGTCAATATCTTTAGTAGGCTCGATCAATTCATTGTCGTCTGATTCAGTTGAATTAGTGCAGTTGGCAGAAGTGTTCTCCCCATTAAGAAAAGATGGATCATTGCTTGAAGATGAATTTGATCCAGCACCGTGAGTGTTGTTAGGGGTGAAAAACGAAGACCCAATTGAGCTTGATCTTAATGATGCAGTAGAATTTATGGAATTATGTGGTTGGTGATACTTCAAGTCCTTCCCTGAAGATAAAGAAACTGATCTGCTTCCTGATGTCATTAATCGTGTTTGAATTTGTTAAATTGTTTGAATTCTAATATACAATAATAAATTTGTTAAAATGGTTTCTCTATACCTTAAAAGATAGCTTTTTTTAATATACAGTTTAGTTAAAGGACTAGCAAATGGTTTCTAATGTACAAATTTAATGAAGAATTAAATGACTAATATACAAATGTAAAATAATAATTATAATAAAAAAGCTAAAAGAATATTGGATTCATAAATGGTAAGTATGTGAAACCTCTATAGTTGAATACTTGATGGTGGATGAAAAAAAAAAAGGAAATGGTTTGCAAAATGATTGGTTTTATGGGGAGTAAATCAGGTAGCAACTATTAATTCAACTCAACTGAAACTGTTTTGTTTGTAAGTTGATAGAAGGTTCCCTAGATTATAAAGTGTTGGTGTGTATTGATATAGTGATCTGTAGTATTGACTGTAGTGAGAGTGTTTTTTTGTATTGAGTTTAGTTGTTGGTTAGTTGGTAGAAGCCAATAGAAAAAATTTTTTTTCCCATTCACGCATTGTTTTTGTTTTCTTGTCTTTATTGTTCGATTAGACTGTCGGGTGTGTTCACAACCTATAATTTCTCGCGCAGTCGCTTCCTCCACCACTACTGCTTTGCAAGATCTTCCCGCCCCCCTCGACCTAGACATTTGATTAGATGCGCCCTACTCTTTAAAATGCTAACAAAAAGTATCCAGACGAGTTTTCCAAAGATCAACCAACACATTTGCTATTCAGAATTACAAACGATAATCTTGTGTATGGTCCAGGCTTACCACCATGTTTGTCTTCATTTATAGTTTCTTACTTCTCTTATTCTCTTGGTAGCTACATATACATTAACCGCAGATCATACTACACACTATCAACAGCTACAATTTCTACATTTGCGAAACCTCTACCCAATGTAAAATCTCAGCAAAATACTACAAACCATATCTACAACAAGCAGATAGTTATTTAAAAAAATATTAATTTATCTATTATTAAAAATTATATTATACGTAAAAAAAAAACTATAAAAAAAATATGGAGGAGGGATGAGGAAAAAATTAAAAAAAAAAGAATAATAATGATTTGGGGGTATCATTATTAACCATCATTAATAAATAATA
>OKKB01000291.1_pt1 | contig 17462 bp, 7 predicted proteins | sample 1613931 | NCBI WGS metagenome assembly OKKB01 (sample SAMN04436893, study PRJEB24849) | human gut metagenome | biome: human gut; feature: NICU; material: stool | host: Homo sapiens | place: USA: Saint Louis, MO | collected 2012-02-08
TTATATGTCATTACTTCATTATGGTATATTTTTGTTCTTGGTGATTATGAACAAGTTTTAAATAAAATTAATGAATTAATTCTTGAACCTCCTTATAATTCTGAAGGAGTATTGTATTTTATATCAAGTTTATGTCATTTATGTCTTGGTTGGAAATTAGTTGATACATATATAACAGGTGATAATGATAATTTTGATGTTGTTGATGAAAGATATAATGTGGAAAAGCAATTGAATATAATTAAGAATAAAATGAATGAAGATTTTGAAAGATGTGAAAAATATCAATTTATTTATCCTAAAGATGAAATTGAATCTCAATTCAAAGAGTTGCTCACAGTGGTATCGAATAAAAGTAATGAAAAAACTCCTACTCTAAATAAAAATGGTAATGATATTACTATGAATAATGTTTCAGCTTCGTCGTCATCATCACTGGAAGAAAATGATTTAGATTGGGATGCCATTAGTTCTGATGAAGATGAAGATGAAGATGATAAGGTGCACACAAAAGCTAATTCATTAATTCCAACTCAAATAGATAGTCTTTATCATCTTAAGAACCACAATGGGAACAAGCAACATCATATAAACCATGACGACGAAAATCTAGTGGAAGTCAATTTCTCTGATGACGAAAGCATGGATGGGGAAAGTAACATTCATTCGAAGATGAACTATCACCAAGAAGAAGAAATTCCTGCTTCACAACCATTAGATTTAGGTGATATGATGATGAATGGTAATCATGATAACGAGGAAGAAGAAGAAGAAGAGATGGATGGCGATACTCAAGCTATAGAATCTATTGATAGTGATGATTTAGATCATTACGATCATATCAATAAAACTTTGAATTCATTTGATACAAGAAGAAATAGTCTAGAATTATATAATGTGAAAAGTTCAAGTGTTGAACCAATCGACACATTCAAAATTTCACCATCACCGTCATCACCCGATAATAAAGATAAAACTAGTCAACAAACAATGCTCGATTTTGATTTTGATTTTGATTTTGATTCCGATTCCAATTAACAAGATCGAGGGTTATTCTTCTATATATATGTACATATCATTTTATCTATAGACATATACATAGGTATACATACATATACTTCACATCTCATATTCTCCTATAGATTCTTCTTTTGGAATAGCATAAGTTATAATATCACGAGTACTTGGTTTTTTATTATTAATTTTCAAATCTGCTTGATGATAAGAAGAAATATTGACTTTATAATCAATATCACTATTTTCTTGTTCAGGTTTTTTCAATGGTATTACTAACCATCCAGGTGGTAATAATGCATTTTTTGGTAATGTGATTGATTGTGATAAATCATTAGATTGAGGTATTGGTAATGTCGATGATGATGATGGTAATGGTATTGTTCTAGAAGGTCCTTCAATTGGTTCAGCAGCAGTGTTAATAGGCTGTTCTTGCGGTGCTATTGTATTTTCGGCATTTTGTAATAAATCATTAATTTCTGTCACTTCTCGTTGTAATTCAGCATTTACCGCAGCTGCTGTTGCTGTTGCTGTTGCTGTGGGAGCTGGTGGTGGTACAGGCACATCACCTGGTTGAGGTGGTGGTACATTTCCATTATTTTGATTATTCTCCCCATTATTATTGTTATTATTATTAGTGGCATTAGTTGCTCCATCATTAGAAAATACTTTTCTTCTACATAATGGACAACTATCTGATCTTTCTAACCATTCTTTTAAACATCCCAAATGTAAAATATGACCACATTTCAATTTTTTAGGAGATCTTCTTGGTGATTGAGGTTTTTTGAAAATTCTTTGATAATCTTCAACTGAATGCATATCTTCACGACATATAATACATAAACTATCAGATTGTGATAAATCCTCAGCACTAGCATTAGCTAATTGAGTATCTAATCTTTTTGAAGATTCAATAAATGCCAATAATTGATTAGTTTCTACCCAAGCACGTCTCATTGACGAATATGTACCTTGTAACATTGATAATGGTAATGAAAGACCCGAATGGATAGTTAATAAATATACAAATGATAAATATGAAATTGAAGTAAGTACAGCTGATGCAATATCAATCCCCTTAGTGTAATAAGGTTTATTATCCCAAATAAGTTCAATGTCATCATCTTCATCATTGACAATTTCTTCTTCCACATCCACATCCGCATCCGCATCCGCGTCCACGTCCACGTCCTCATCTATATTCGCTTCTACTTCCACTTCCACTTGCCCAGACTCATTATCATTGTTATTGGTAGTCCTTTCAGTTTCTTCTAAATTAGCTGATGTTGTAGTACTTTCTTGCCATCCTCTTAACAGTGTATGATGTTCATTTTTTCTAATACGATAAAAGGCAATTTCATAAATCCCTAATAATAATTTAGAAAAATAAGTTAATGCTTGAACTCCTTGTACGGCAAATTGAAAACCAAATAATAAACAAGTAACAGAATTAATACCTTGGAAAACATCATAAACTAAAAATTTGGCAAGACTAAAATCAGCAAATATGAAAAAAATATTTAACCAAAAATTTATTGATGTACCAAAATGATAAATTACTTGATTTAAATAAATATCTTCATCATTAATTTTATTAACAATAATTAAATTAACATAATCTAATCGATCAAACATTATAACATGGAAAACTTTAAAACTCATTGATAATCCCATTAAAAATACATTCATAATAATATTATTATCTCCCGTAGCTAAATTCAATAATAAATTAATGACAAATATAGGTAATTTTTCAAATAAATGTTCAACTTCAATCATTCTTAATGATCCAAATAATAAAATTTGAAGCAGTTTATCAATGATCAAAAATAAGAAAATTATAAAATTAACTATTATCCCTAATTTGATCCCATCAGTGAATTCAACTAAAAACATAACAAAATTAAATGATTTCCTTAAGGAATCATAAATTGACCAACTTAGTAGAGCAATGGATATTGAAGAATATCCAATGATATATTGTTGAGTCTTATTTATTAGCATGATTTGGAAATAGAATGTATAAATGGGGTTTATTAATAATGATTGATGATTGGTCTACTTCCTCGTTTCTCAATACTTATGTGAATTGTGGTTGTTATATTAATTGATGTTGATGTAATATTGTTGTTTAAATGAACAAAGTGTCAAATAGCGATTATAAACTTTAAAAATCTGACTTTGAGTGTGTGTGATCGTAACACCACCAACAAAAAAATTAAAGAGATTCTTGGTCGTGTAGGTTTTTCAATCGTATCGGATAATTCTATTGCGGAGAGATCTATGGGGCGTAGTCACGTGTTTACGTCTTGGTACTGATCAATGTATAGACGATACTAGAATGAAATCACTACAAGTTAATCTCGTTTATAAGAGGTAATTGTATACTACTTTTGTTGAGCTCAACAGAATATATAAAAGTTTACCCAAAAAAATAGGCAATATATATCTATTCTTGCTATTTAATTCATTCGGGACCTTCAAAATTGATCTTAAAATCCATTTATCACTTTAACGCAAGGGCTTCTTTTATACCTTCAACTTCTAAAAATTTCTTATACCATTGAGCAACATGAGGATATTTAGTATCATAATCTTGGAAATGTTTATCTAATCCAAGACGGGCAACAACTTCAATTCTTCTATGATTACCAACCCCAAAGGCAATATCTACTATAGTGAATTTATCACCCACAAACCATTCACTCTGAGCAAGAGTCTCATCTATAACTTTATAGGCATCAGCAAATGATTGTAAAATATTATCCCATACTTTGCCATCATCAGCTTTGATACCAATATAAGTATTGAATCTAAACAAAGTACCAGCAAATTGAGTAGCTTGATAAAATAACCATTTTTGTTGTTGCCAATACTCCAAGGGGTCAGTTTGTAAATTATAACTAAATTTACCTTGTTTATCATAAGTTTCAGCAAGATATTGTAAAATTGCATTACTTTCTGGTAAAATTAATTCACCATCAACTAATGTAGGAACCAAGCCTTGGGGATTTAACTTTAAATACCAGTCTTGTTTAATATCTTTAGTGGGCCATGAAAATAAATGTAATTCATGAGGAATATTCAATAATTTAAGAAAGACTAATGGTTTACGACCATTCCCCGTTGGAGCAGTATATAAAGTTAATGTCATCAGGAAAGAAAGAAGGAGGAAGTGATATGTGACTGTATAACAAAAGAAAAAGTCAATTGAAATACGTGGAAAATTGTTTGGTTTATATTTAAAAGAATTACTCTTGTAGGATCTTTATATAGAATTATCTAAAAATAGTAAAAGTGTGGATTTAAACTTAAAACGGAATTAAAACCCAGGGGGTGTGGGGAATAAAGGAGTGCGGCATTACTCTTAATGGAAAATACAACTACAAGTTATCCTCGTAGGAGAACTTGAATTACTAATCAAGGTACACTTACTCCTGAAATCTTATCATTCATTATTTAAACCACGTTTTTTTTTTTTGAAGATTTTCATTCAACTTGATTTCTTATTTTGTATTCTATTAGTAATCAGTATAATTCAATTTGATTATTACTATCCAAAAATGACATTGAAGAATTATGTTTCAAGTGTAAATATACAAATTGATCCAAATTCAACCTTAAACTTGTCGTTCTTAATTTATTTTCAGTTATAATATATAATACAATTTCTATAATTCTCGATAATCATTATACAGTTGCCAATATAACAGCTAATATTAATCTCATAAACAAGCGCATTATTTCTATGCAACTCTCTACCCTTTTTGATGATGACCTCTTCGTTTTATATTCTTTCTCACTTTCCAAATGCCACCAACTTTCAGTTTTGTTTCAAAACTAATATATGGTAATTTCAAATCAACCAATTTCCTACTTGTAGTGGCAGCTTTCCTCTTTTTAATCAGTTTTAAATAATCAATTTTCTTATTTATAAATTCAGGATATAACATTTCACAATTTGGTATATCACCTTCACCTCTTATCATAATTAATTTATAATCATTAGTCTGATTTGAATTTGTCGATAGGACTTTTCGTAATCGATTGATTATTATATCCGGAGCATAGATATTCATATAATGATCATTAGGATTAATACTATGAACCATAATTAATCCAATGAATTTACTGGTTATCGTTTCATTAGATAATAAATTATCAAAATCATCTGGATTTAAATAAAAGGGTGAATTGCCATCATCTCTTCTAAAACAAGACATTTCATCAAACTTAGTGTTACCATTACTTTTTATCGAGTAAATCCCATAAATTGAAACTTCAACTAAAGAACATAAATCTCGATGACTAAATTCATTATCTATATTATGATTTATAATTGTTGTTGAATATATTCCTGGGTTATTTGGTGAATTGCCACAAGCATATGATATTTTCAATGGCGAGGAATCCAATAAATGATCATTAAAATTAAATGTTCCAGTTGGTGTGGTTTGATGGAAATACAACAATTTATTTATAGTTCTGATTTGTGGGGCTGAATATTTTGATAATTGATAAACACCAGGAATTATAGATAATGATTGATAAGTTAAATCTTGTAAAATATTGGCGTTATCCGGGTATTCTTGATTTAAATTATTAGATAATAATATTAATTTATCCGGGTTGATAATTTTAGTGATTTGATTCAATAATTCTTTACCATAACCTTTAACCCAACCAGGAGTATTTATAATTAAATGATTTCTTTGACTAAATTTAGTTTGATAATGATTAAATAATTCCTCAATTATTTCCACGTATCGTGTTGGGGCATTAACAGCACTAGTGAATCCAAAATAATGTTCAACACGAGATTTAACAATATTGTTATTCTTATGGGGTAATGCCACTAAACCAAATTGAGCTTGAACAATTTCTGATAATGATAAGGCATAAGGAGTTGAATATTCTGATTGACCAGGATCTATTTCTAAATATGATACTGGACGATTAGGATTAGTTAATAGTAATTCATTTATTAATGATTTGCAAAATGTTGATTTACCAGTGTTTTTATTACCAATAATCATGATTATTTTCGGGGTTGGATCATCTTTATTTGATTTCAATAGGTTCAATTCATTTATCCAATAAGAATTTATATCTAATCCATATCCCCCATTTGTTTCTGTTAGTATTATATCAAATGAATAATTTTTAAATAAACTAGGTTCTTCAACATTAGGTTGTCCAGAAATCAAATTTTTAAACGCTGGTTCAATTTGAGAAATATTTTCAATACCACTAAATGAATTCTCCAATTTTATTATTGAAACTGAAGGTACCCCATCCTCCTCCATTTCTGGGGTTGTATAGTGACTTATAATCGGTAATGATTGTGATTGTAATGCAATTATATTATAAGATTTGTTGTCTTCACTAGTTAAACAATGACACTGATTTATCTTGATTGATCCTTTAATTATTTTCAAATTGCATTGACCTGATATTATTATATATTCTGATGGATTTAATGTTATTGTAACATGATTATCAGAAAATTTTAGATTTGATTCATTCGGCGTGTAATTGGATTGAGTAATACGGGAATTGAGTATTGGCGCTGGTGTTGAAGATATTGAGGTATCTTCAGGTGCAGATATTTCCAATGGGAACAAATTATTATCCTCATTACCTTGATCGTTGTCGTTGTCGTCGTCGTCGTCATCATCATCTTCATCAGAGGAATTGGCTATGTATTGAACCACCTCATCTTCTTCCACATCATCCCGACTGTGATTATCGCCATTGCTGGTATTATTAAATATTGATTCACCAAATGGATTATTTTTAAGAGCTGCAAATGCACTCATAATGAAGGGAAAACAAGCAAAAAGTAATAAGAATTGATATTCAATTTGATTCTTAAATTGGCGTCTCTTTAAAAAGAACTTGTTTGTTTGTACCAAGGTTTTTTTTTTTTCTGTTCCTCTTCTCAATATCAACTACCTGCATATAAACAAACACACGCATATACTTATAGTATCAATGGTTGTAAAAGATTTCCCATCCAATATTATGTATTTATGATTAGTATAGTAATTGGAAATAACAAAACATACTATAATTGATACAAGAGTGGGTATTTCTTCAATATTGGATATCTGATTTTAATGCTGTACAATTTTTCAAACCTGTAATGCGTAATTACAAACAACAAACTCAAGAATGCTGCTACATTAAGTTGAAACATCTTTTCAAAGTTCAATAATATCAATTTCAGGATATTTTTAGTAACTATAAACAATTTTCCTAAGTGGTTTGTGGATTAATCGCATAGATATGCCTAGAATGGACAATGAACTGTATTTCATGTACAATCAACGTTGCGATACAAAACATAAAACGTGTAACAGAAAGATATAGAATAACAATAGAAGCATGAACTAAAACCTAACTACATTGTTACAACAAAACAAAAGAAAGAAAACAAAACAACCGTTATAATTCTGTTTTTAATTGATAGCTTGACGATACGACGTCAGTTCAACAAGTATTCATATTAACATGGACTATAATATTTGTTGTTCAATTGCCTCCCCGTCAGAGTATAACATTGGAGCACAAACTCAAGGGAGTAAAGTGAATTGTAAGAAAAAGAAGCAGAACTCAGTTGAAAGGGTTTGGAAGTAATTTAAATATCCGGATTTATCGATCTCCGAGTCGAAATATGTCGTCGAGATTATCCATAGAATCAACCTCAATGGCATTACAAAGGACAATACTATTTTTCAGGAAAAAGACGGGAAGTAATTTGCAAAATTTCATTTCCTTTTATATCTTTCATTACACACAAAAGAGAGTTATGGTTCGGGTTTTAGAACCTCGAAATTGAAATCCATTTGTTTTTTAAAGGGAACAAAAACAGATATGTGCCTCCCCCGGAATTGCATTTATCCGTTGATCTAAAAAAAATCTTTTTTAGTGGAAAAAGAGTACTCAACACTTGATAATATCTTTATATTTTGATCTAACATCTGAATTAGTTTACGAATATCAGAACAGCATTATACATAAACAATGATAATAACTATTGAGTATTTTTTAAATCCATATTTCCGTCTTTCTTTAGTTGAAACAAAGCAAGACAAAAAAAAGAAAGAAACAAGAATTCATTTACTAGATGTTTTATTTAAAGTACGAATAATGGAAAAACAATAGTTGTTGTTAAGCCATTGACTAAAAACTAAACTATTTGGCCTTTTTGTTTTTTCGTTGAATAATTTATCTGAAACAGTGAATACTATTAGAATCCACCCAATCCAAATCAACTGATAACAATAATTTAGTCACGGCGTTCTTAAATATTCGTGATTTTTTAATTTCACTAGAAATTTAATATTATCTATTTCTTCTTCAAAATGTCTTTATCGTGACAACCAATATCCAATATATCAATACAGCAAAGAAGTAAAACTAAAAACCCTTACAATTAGATTGTGATTATAAATATTGTTTTAATTATGAAACAGCAAAAGAAATGGACTGTAATTGACAATGAACTGCTTAGTTATAATTTTTGATGCTTTTTCAAGGCGGTGGAAATTAAGCACCACCACGACTTACTTGAAATTATTAATATTTATGCTTTTGAAAGAATGAGCCTTGGGAATACTTTACGAGATTGTTTCAAATATTAACAATTAGACAATTAAGTTATTTGGTACATGATACATAATAATGAAACAATATTCACAGTAATATTGTTACTTTTCTTTTAAGAAGCAATTATAGTATGATGGCTGTTCAACGATTATTATGTTAAAAATATCTACTGTTAAAAACAAAAGATTTGGGTAAGTTTGTTTGATGAGGTTCAATTTATGATTGACAATTTTGTACATTCTCAATATCCGTAATCGTCTATCCTTATTATAAAGTTATTTGAGTAAATCATATCCTTAACATACCTCACATTTTGTTGTTCTTGATTATCAAGTTCATCATGTAGTTGCAAAAAAAAAATTGCCAGATTTGTTTCATAATGCAGATAATGGCGCACAAGTTAATAATGAGTGTACCGTGCGACATAATTTGAAATTTCTGCATCGTCCACCCCTGCCCCCACACCAAGTCACAAAACAAGACAACTGGTTAAGTTTCATCTAAAGAAGTTTATTAACATTCGGATTTACGTGAAGTAGTCTACACTAATATTCACCAAAACAAATGATGATGATATTGGTATAGTCTATGCATCTCAATCGAATGATGAATAGTAATTAAAGCAGTATCTGTAAAACAAGAAAAAAAAAATCAACAAAATAACCAAAGGTCATCAATAGTGACTAACTAAACAAATTCATTTAGAGAGGTTTTAAAAAAAAAGCCAAGGATTTTCATAACTCTGTTTTTTCTTGTCGTCATTTCAGCAATACACCAATAAGAAAAAGAACCTCATCTGAAGAAGTTTTAAATTAAGGCGGTGAACAAAAGAAAACAAAAAACTAAGACTAAGGCGACATACTAAGTAGTTGGCGTACTAGCTATGATACAACTATGAAAATGTTAATTCCAGGTCTGGCCATTAAAATTTTGGGAAGGATTTTTTTTTTTGGTTCTCTCTAGGGCCAACTGGGACAGAAAAAAAAAGGTACGAGTCGGGAACGCAACAAAAAGATTGTCGCTTTGATTTGATTTGATCTGGTCACGCATTTATTTTTTTTACTTCTTCTTCCTTAGCATCTCTTTTTATCTTATAATATGCAATTAGTTTTACATTATTGAACCAGCATATACATATATTCAAGTGAAGAACACAACTAGAAAGAAAAAATAGCGCAAGTGAACAAAAAAAAATAACCAAGGTGTTGCTGTTGTGTCAAGGACCAAACCATTATGAAAAAATAGAGAAGGAGAACCGAAAGGTCTAGACCTGGTTTGTAAGCCTTCCCCCCTTTCAAGAAAAATAAAATTAGGTTATAAGCCCGTGAAAACGAGTTTAATTATTCCATACTCAGAGATAGAGAGAGAGTGTGTGTATGTTTTATTTATGTCATGTTACATAACCATCGTCTTGATTATTTTACCTTCTGGTGAAATGGCATCAAAAAAACGCAAACGTTTGCAATTTTTTTCAATATGATTGCCAAATTAGGCATAATTTCTATTCATAACTTTAAGCTTTAAACAACAATGTCAATTCTATCTTATGTATGAAAATTATGTGATCTCAGTTATTCGTCACTGTCTTGCTTGGTAGTCTGGATTTTGGCAATAAAAGGTTTGACGAGTTTAGCAAAAATCGATCAATAACAACAGCTTTGGATACTTTTTGTGGACATTTGAAAGTTTGAGTGATTATACTTTTGTGATTTCGGTTAGTATAGTCTAGTCTGGTCTCACGTGTCTAAATTTACGCCCTCTATTTAGACATAGGCTTAAAAGAATTTTTATTTTAGTCCTTTCTGGTATGTAGAATGTAAAGGAGATGTGAAAAAGAAAACATTCTCAATTATAATAAAACTCTCAGTCCTTAAGCAATGACAGAGTAAAAGAGATGATATTTGGTGGCTTGATGGCAAGAACTTCACATGACAAGATATATCAAGAAATAGCAACAAAGGGGGGCACAAGGGAGCAAGGGACAATAAAAATTAGGAACTTGAAAGCAATAAACAAGAAAAAAAAAAGGAGTAAAACCGATATGGTTGCACGTAGGAACAGCAGCAACAGGAGACTTAAGGAGATGATGGTAACGATACCATGACAGTTATCAAGGGGAAGGACGGATGGGAAGCAATTTTTGAGGGACCAAACGGATATAGAATCTAGATCGAGATGGATATACTTATTTATTCAATCTCACGACATTTTTTTTTCTTTGAGTGCAATGCAACAACGCGTATATTATAATTGAAGAACGGTTCCAAAGGGGAAAAATTTTTATCCTAACACCGAATTAACCAACCAACCAACTAAGCGATTCAATCTGATTCCATCGCTGTAGACCAATATTGTGAACATTTGTTCTATAGAAAGTGATTCTCGTTATATAAAGCTTTGTAATATTTGAAATCGTAAGCAAAAAAAATAATATTTGCTTGCTTACTTACTTATTGTGTGACAACAACAACAACTCACGAAATCGTCAAAAATCTTTCTATTAATTTTCTTCTGGATATATCCCCGTCCATACCCGAGATGTACATATCATTTCATATGCAACAACAACAACTCACAAAGTATTCTCTTCATTTTAAAATTAAGAACACAAATATTCACATATATATGTAAGTGACAATTTCATGATGGTTTTACGCAAAATGTATACATCATGAATGGTTACTATTAATATCACAACGCGATATTGAAGAAAGAAAAATAAGAAAAATAAGAGATGAAGATACTTGATAAAATTCCCGAACATGTAGTATTATTATTATCTAGGGAGAGTTTCCCATTTCAAACGAAACACCACCACCAACAAAGCTTAACCCACATTAACTAAATACGTATGTACTCAATTTGGTAATAAAAACAACAACAAAATACATGATTATGATCATGTAGTCTATTATTATTAGAGAATAATTGTAGAATAGACAACTGAGATGCTTTGTATTACCGTTTAAAAATGTGTCGTTATCGTCTTTTTTTCTTCAAGGAATAACAAAAAATAAGGAACAAAATTAAATAAAAAAAAGGGGGAAAAGGAAAGAGCCGGGGGCTGAAATAGAGAAATGATCTATCATAATAAAGTAAATAATGTTTTTGTAGTTAAGATGAAGTGAATAAATTAATTCTTTATTGTATTAAATATTCTGATTATGGGAATGTTTAATAAAGAATTGACAATTAAAGAAGGAACGAATGATAGATTTAAAATGGAGATATCGTTCTCGTCTGTTTTTGGGTTTGGTTTGGGTTTGAATTTGTACCTATGTCGCTTTTTCTTTCTTTCACTCCTGAACAAATGATTATTATTTCTTAATTTTTGTGGAATTTTAAATTTTAAATTTTTTTTTTTCTTTTTCTTAAATTTATATTCTAATTTTGGGTATAAATCAATAATTTCTTAGTCAAAATAATTCAAATATCAACCACTTTGAATTGAATGGAAAACTAACCGATGGGTTCATTATTCTTTAAAAGCTCTAATTTAACGTTCATTAAACATAAAAAAACACTAAACAAATTTCACATTTTACATTCTGTTGAAATAATAAATTCTCCCATTGTTTCCTATTTAAAAAAAGAAAGGAAAGAAAGTTGCAAGGAAAAGAGAAAGGAAAAGCGAAATTTTAGACAGTGTTCGTAACTACTTTAAGTTATTTTTTTGACTCTCGTATCACAAGAATAAGTGTATAATGAGTGAGTAGGGGGGTGGTGGTGGCGGTGATAGTGGTGAGATTGTACAATAATTAAATACATACATACTATACTTATTGTACAACAACAAACAATTTGAAACAAAAGAAACATCCAACAATCACTCAATTAATAACAAAAATAGGGTAGGCAATAGATTTATTTTGAAAAGAAAGAGAATGTTGGAAATATATTATAGAGTTGGTTTTTTAGTTGGATGGGGAGGACAATTAAAAAAAATGTCGTGCTTGGAAAAAAAAAAAAACATCAGGCCAAAACCAAGAAGTTTGACAGACACACGACCATTAAAAAAGAGAGAAAGAGGTACCAACAAACAAAGCACCACCACCAAGAAAAAAAGAAATCAAACAATTTTTGTCTTTCTTTGTTGTTGTTGTTTTTGTGTTAATTTATTGAGGTTTGTGTAATTGCGTGTAAAGAACGACAAAAATAATAAAAGTAAAAATTTTCAAGGCACAGACAGCACACCATAATCCAGGAGAGAAAACGACACTCAAAATAAAATTTAATCAATTATACATTGCTTACGTATCATTAGTAATGTAGTTCACTGTTAGTTGGTTAGTATATAGTTCAGCAACAACAACAACTACACTCTTTTTGAAATCACTCCTTTTGCATTTACTTTCTTGCATTTTGTGTTCAATAACTATATATTACACGTAAATATGTATGCATATTATGCATGAACATAAGAATATATACTATATATAACATTAAGGTTCTCACATTCTTTCAACTTATTTCCATCTCAATTTCTCATTTCAACAACAATAATTACCATTACTATTATTATTAAAACTTTTGGGTTGTTTACTTGGAAAAGTTTTTTTTTTTCATTTTTCATTTACTTAATAAAGGAATAGAATTCCCAATTTCTTTTTTTTTGGTGCCTTGTTTTTGTTTTAATTTAGAAAATCTCCCCCCCCTCTTTCCTTCCTCCCCCTCGCCCTTCTAACCTACTCACCTCCGCCTTCCACACGTCATTTGAAGGAAGGAAAAAAAAAAATAAAAAGTGCGAGAGAGAGAACGACAGAAGACAAAGACAAAGAAAAAAAAAATTTAGTTTCTATATTTATATATATAAACCAACCAACATTCCAATTCCAATTCCATTTTTTTATTTTTTTCAATTTCAGTTTACCTTGTTTTTTTTTTCAACAACTACAACTACTACTCAACTTATCAATTTCAACTTTCATTAACATTAACATCATCCTGTCAATTCAAAGACTTCCAGAAACTTTAGGGTATTAATAAAAAACGAACACACGTTCCCTGTTAATAAATAATATTTATTTTTTATACACACAATTCCCGTTCAATTATTATAATAGAGGATATTCCTATAACTTTCAATCGTTTTTGCTTTTTGACTTCTTTTGACAACGTTTAGGTTTCCAAAAGAAAAGAGAGCAGGGTCATACTTGAATTATATTATATTAAACCAAAACACACACACAGTAATAAGTTTTCTCAAGTCACAACTTTTTACTTTACTCCCCTCCTTTAATTTATATTTCCCCCTTTTTTCTGTTTCTAGATTGTTGTGTGTCATTCACATACTTTCTTCCCCCTTAAATTATTTTTGTTTGTCAAGTCAATTAATAATTAACTAATTCAATCAATCAACCACAACAAATCAACCAACCAACCAACTACCATTTACATTTAATAAGGCACGAAAAAAAAAATAAAGTAGCAGAATTCACTCAATTTACACTACCTTTTTTTTCTACGTCCCGCCCCCCCTTACACGACACACCGTCACTGCCAACTTTGAAATTAATATTCCCCCTGAAAATTTGTCTCCTTCAATCAAACGATCAAATTATTCTATACGGTTGTTTGAAGTTGTTTATATCTTTTAAGTTTTTTATTCTAATTTGAATTGGTTTTTCTTTTTATTTTATTAAATTTATTTTGAATCATTCATTCATTCTAATTGTTGGGATATTTTATTTTATCAAGTTTTTATAATAATACAAATCTATCAATATTATTTAATAATAACTTAAATTTTCAAAAACAACAACTACAACAACTATAATTAATAATACTATCTCGATATATATCATGTCAGGGACATCACAAGTACTTCAAAACGATTCCCATCAATCACAGCACGCATCTATGGCTTATAATCAAAGACAACCAATGATGTATCCACCACCACCACAACAACAACCACTTCATTCACAAAATAGTTTACCTCCATTGCCACCAATACCTGCTCCATCTTTACCTCCTATATCAAATAATATATCGAATGGTAATACTAATGAATTGAATAACAACAATCAGCAACAACAACAACATGGTCAACATGGGCAGCCACCACTTCCACCACCACCAATTAATGCAAATCAACAATATTATGCCGTGCCTCCTTTACGTGCACCACCTCCATTGAATACTTTATCATCAGTAGTAAATTCTTTACCAACACTAACGCCGACATTAACCAATGCTACACATTCGACTATGTCATCTAATTCATCAGCTGAATCGTCGGCATCAAGTTCATCTAATTCAATAACTAAACCTAAATCAAAAAGATCAAGTAAAGGTAGAGTATTTCAATGTACTGGATATCCTGGTTGTAATATGTCCTTCACTAGAAGTGAACATTTAGCTCGTCATAAACGTAAACATACTGGTGAACGACCTTTTACTTGTCCTTATTGTTCCAAAAATTTCAGTCGTTTAGATAATTTACGTCAACATAAACAAACTGTACATGCTTATGAAACTTATTTAACTAAGGATAATCGTGATAGTAAATTATTAATTGAACGATCTAAACTGAAAAAGAAATTGAAACAACAAGAGAAGAAAGCTCAACAACAAGCTCAACTTCAAGCTCAAGCTCAAGCCCAGGCACAAGCCCAAGTTCACATGCAACAACATCAACAAAATGGGTATAACTTCCAACCTCCATATCCTCAATTTCATAATCAATATTATGCAAATAATCAATATCAAGGTCCTCAACCACCCCCACCTCCAGCACCACAACAACAAGTACCTGGTCAGCAACAACCACAACCACAACAGGGAATGCCTGCAGGTTATTTGGATCCATATAGACAATATCCACCAAATACCACTTTTGATCCTATGGCATTGCCACCACCACCTAAAATTAATGCTCATCCTCAAAAACCATTACCTCCATTACCTCATCAAATGGGTGGTGGTCAAGAACAACCTTCTGATAACGTATCACAACAAGGATTAAAAATACCTGATCATGCATTTACACCTAAAAGAAGACCCGAACCATTGGCATTACAACATTCTACTCATTCTAATGAAAATATTAGTAATGAAGGGAATATTAATGCCAATACCAACACCGTGACATCATCGATTACATCAGATGCAGTTTATCCACCACCACCTAGATCAGCAACTTCAGCAGCTTCATTAACACCTAATTTAGCTAGTCCATTATCACCATTATTTCATCAATCATTTAGTCAAACCACTTTGAAAAGTACACCTGATCCAAGAGGTTCAACAATTACTAATTCTTCAATATCAATAAAATCACCCATGTCACAACATTTTTCAATATTATCGGGTAATTCGAATTATAGTAATAATACTACTAATAGTTTACCTTCAGTAAGTAATTTACCTCATCCTAATTGGGGCTCAACAAATGGTACTACTGGTAGTAATGGTACTAGTGGTGGTAGTTATCAACAAAATTCTTTTCATCAACGTCAAAGTTCAGTTGTTAGTGATTTTCTGATATTTTCTAATAGTGATAATAGAAAAGATATTAAAAGTAATTGGTTAAAAGGAGTTTTAAATGATGATAATAATAATAATAATAATGAGCAACAACAACAACAACTACAAGATCCAAAATTAGCATCACCTGCTCCTACTTTACCCCCAGTATCAAGCATAACAGGTGGTGGTACGAGTAATGGTAATGATTCAATGATGGTTGATAATATGGAGAATAAAAATGATGTATCACAATCAAATGTGATAAATGATTCTAATAATAATAATGGTGATAAAATGGTCAATAAATTAAATTTCCAAAGTATCGAACTTCACGATAATAATAATAATAATACTCCATCAATTAAATCAACACATTCAACTGAAACAATACAAACTACTATGGTTGTAGTGAATAAACTGGATCCTCCACCACTACTGACACCAACAACAAATACAAATAGTACGGCTACTACTAATGCTACTGGGTATGTTTCGAAAAAACCTACGATAAATAATTTAATATCACAATAACAATAATAATAAGAAGAAAGTATGTGAAAAATGTATTTTTATTTATTTATTTATTTATTTGCTTATGTCTTGTGATGTTTTTGATGTTGTTTCTTTTTTATAGTGTTCTTACTTTACTCGTTTGTTATATAAACTGAGTATGAGTGTTCTACTTGATTTACATATATACTATTTGTTTCTGTTTTTACAGTATTGGGGTGACGACAGTGTTTATTTTAATAGTATTTTTATTTCTATTTCTATTTCTAGTTCTATTTCTATTGCTAGTTCTAGTTGGGATTATTTAAATAATATAAGTTTCATTTCGTTTTAGTTCATTTCTTATCATTGTGTTTAACTATAAAAGTAAAGGAGTAAAGATATGATATGTAATATGGGGATTACATTGGAGATTGATTTTCAAGACTTGCAAAAGTGTAATAAGGCCCTTTTCCTTAAGACAAGTGAATACAAGTCTTCTTCTTCTTCTTCTTTTCCTCGTCCTCTCTTTTTTCAATTGGGAAACTATTATTATTATCAAAAATCCAAAGGTAAAGGTTTTTATAAATAAATTGTGTCATACGATAGCTCCTCTTCCTTGTTCTTCCTTCTTCTCCTCCTGCTTACTTATATATCTTTCCTTAGAGATTTATATTATATCTATTCTTTTTTTTTGGTAAATTTTTGTAGGAGCTTGTAAATTGTATTTGGGAAGGGAGATTGTTGAATTTCAATACTTCTTGATCCAAGTTCTAATATTTGAAATTTTTCCATTCAATATATACCATTTGCCTGTTCTATTCTATTCTATCCTATATTCTCTTTCTAATTTTCGTTGTAAAATATAGATAAAT
>OKKB01000292.1_pt1 | contig 17412 bp, 3 predicted proteins | sample 1613931 | NCBI WGS metagenome assembly OKKB01 (sample SAMN04436893, study PRJEB24849) | human gut metagenome | biome: human gut; feature: NICU; material: stool | host: Homo sapiens | place: USA: Saint Louis, MO | collected 2012-02-08
GGTATATCTTTCCAGCTGGAACTGGAACATTTTAAGCTTGTTCGATATAGAATCATTTCTTTGCATTTTGTATTTTTCTACACATTTATATATATATCTATAAAAAAACTGTTACTATTACTATTAATAATACATTGTTTTCACTTGTTTGTATATAAATATATTATTGTACATTTATGTTTTTCATTAAATTAATAATCTTGTAAGAGAGTTTCAAATTCTATTAGTTACTTGAACATATATCGAAGGGCCAATTCGATCATGACTCACATATAAGAAAGAGACTATAATGCCGGTATGAAACGATTATTAAACTGGTAAAAGCTGGTCATATGAGTGAGTGTATAAACAGGAGAGAGACATTTGAGTCATTATTATTATCTTATCACCGCAAACCAATCCCCAACCAACCCCAATGATAGTTTTACAAAGAAAGCTGTTCTTGAAGACTAGCCGTGGAAATCTCCATCACCACCACAACAGCCACAACAGTCGCCGCGGGAGAAAAAAAAAAGAAATGAAATGTTCAGGAAAAGACCGTTTTATGCGTTAAATGTGTGGTGGAGTTGTTGGTAGTGGTGCTACGCGATAAGAAAGTAAAAAAACTGTGTATGGGGTGGTTTTAAACCCCGCCCACCACCAACAGCCACGAACTCCGCCAAATTTTCCCCTCCCTGCCACTACTTCTCCTCTTCTTCCTCTTCTCCATTTGCTTTACGTTTGCTTATCTATCTATCTATCTATTTGTCCTTCTCCTCCCCCGCTCAAAAGGAACAAAATAATAATAATACTTCAAATAAACATTATAATCATTATCATATTTTCTTACAAAATTTCTATAATATTGAACTTATATATTTTCTTCAAATTTTTATGTTATTCTTATTGTTGCTATATATATTATAATATGCAATTTAATCTATAGGGAAGAAACCATCTTTCATTTGTATGTAGGGTGGGGATGGGGGGTTGCACAATTTATTTCTCCATAACATTCACATATCCACGACGTTTAGGTTTATTTCTTCTACTTCCTCCTGGTGTAGCACCGCCACCAACACCTCTTGATCTACCATTTGGTGGTGGATTATTATCTGTTAATGATAATAAATCATCTAATCCAGAAGCTGTAGCTAAACTACTCTTTGGTCTATTTATTGATGGTGTTGGTTTAGTACTATCTTTACTCATTCTTGATGGTGGAGCTGATGCTGGAATAGGAGTTGATATTCCCCCTGTTGCTGTCGTAGACAAATCACCTCCTGGAATTGGAGTTGGATTAGGTGTAACCATTGGTGGTGGTCCACTACTATTATTGCTGTTTGTAGTAGTTGAGACAGGATTGGGTTTTTTCTTCATTGATGGAGGTGGTGGAGGTGGAAGATTAGCTTGTAATTGTTCTTCTAACGGTTTACTTTTATCTATCCAACGTTTCAATTTTTCATCATAAACAAAAGTATTCTTTTGTCCTAAATGAGCTTTATAAACTTTAGCATCATTATCTTGTTTCTTATTATTACCACCACCACCGAATAAGCTAAAGAATTTGCCACCACCACCGCCACTATTGTTGTTATTCTTTGCTGCAGCTTTTTGTTGTTGTTGTTCCTGCTTTCTCTTCAATTCTTGTTCTTGTGCCTCTTTTTCTTTTTGTTTCTGTTGCTTAGCTTGTTCATCTTCATCATCTTCATCATCTTCTTCCATAATAGGAATATAATCACCAACTGTATCATCAGCAATTGCATATTGTTGATATAATACACTTTGTGATTCTGATAATCTTGAAGAAAATAATCCTCTAGTATGACCACCAAATATAGAATTTGGTCGAGTAGTTTCATCAGGTGATCCTGGTATAGGAAATCCATCGAATGCTCCACCAGTCCCAGTTCCGGTTCCGGTTCCAGTGACACTAATAGTACTGAGATTTGATAATTTCATATTTGCAGAACCTTGATTTAAAATCAAAGGTGTCAGAGTAACTGATCCAGGTCCATTAGTTGCAACAGTTGGTCCCATTGGTGACAGTCCATATGGTTTATTTACCATATTATTATTGTAAGTTGTTAATGTATCAGCTGCTAAACTATTTTCATCAAAACTATCATCAATATTGGCGACATTTTTAGTTGGAACTCTTTCTGGAACCGCCAATTGTGGTTGTAATGGAGGTGGGGCAGGTGCAGATGCAACTGCAGTCTGATCAAATTGTGACGGTTGCTTGAGTGGAGGACTAGACTCATTTTGATAGCCACCATAGGAAAACATACTAATGGAATCTTCATTACCAGTATTATTAGTAGCAGAAGGTGGCGAAACATCAATAGTTGGTTGTTTATTACCAACTCCTGGTGGTGGTCCATATCTGTTAGTTCTTGATCCCGATTTTCTCATACTTGGTTTCCCACCAAGTGTTTGCCCCACAGCTGACGGTGCATTACTGGTAGCACCAATATCTGTAGATGGAGCATATGGATTAGATCTAGAAGATTTTGTTTTTCTAGGAGGTGCAACTGGAGCAGGTAGAGGTGGTGGAGCAGCTGCCACATTACCTGATTCGTCCGTTTCTTCTTCTGGTTCCTGTGAAGCTTCTGGTATCTTAGCACTATCCAATGCTACATCATTTGAAATGTCTTTACTAATTTCTGCTTCACTGGACTGTGGTTGTTGTAAGCCTCTTAATTCTGGAGATTCCGTTATAGTTTCAGGTTGATCATGATGATAGTGACCCCCAAATCCATAACCTTCCTCATTTCTATTCACTTCACTTGTAGCTGTTTTCCCTGTTTGTCCGGTTGATGGGGGTAAAACATTCTCTTGTTCTCCTAAACCAACTGCTGCAATACTATCTCCAGAAATTACACTTGAAATAGAAGGTTGTTTCCCATGAGTCTGTCGACCAAGTGGTATTTGACTAGGAATAGAACCCACTGACGTAGTAGAAATTTGTCCGCCAACACTATTGCTATAAGGGTAGATTCGTGTCGCTAATGGTGACCGATCTCTAGATGGTTGTTGAACATGATGTGAATGCAGTGGTGGTAATGTTGGTGGTTGGTGCAGTTGATGGCTACGTGGAGACCTAGATACATGTTGTGGCATGCTTACCGGTGGTGTTGGTGGTGGAAGTGGCACGGGAACTGCTGACGCATTGATACTCTGTTGGTGTTGGTGGTGAGGGTATTCAGGACCATCAGCACTAGTAACAGCTGACCTTTCTTCAACAAGACTAAGATTATGATGAGATGAATTGTTGCTTGGGGCATATTTTTCAAACTTATTCAGTTGTGCTTGACGAGGACTCGATTTAATACTTGGAGAATATTTATTAACTGATGTCGTTGATGGATGACCAACTAATGGTGGTGGTTGCGGAGTGAATCCAGTTGTAGGTTTTCTTTCAATGTGAACTTGATCCAATAATTGCTGTTGCGGTTGCGGTTGTTGTTGTGGTTGATATGGTAAATGTGATGGTTGCCTAATCATTGAAGGTTGTACATAATTGTGTAAATTCACACTTGATGCATTTCTCGACACGGAAGGGCTAAATTTATTGAAAACACTACCACTTCCATTGCCAGTTCCATTACCATCGTTATTGTTACCATTTTTCAGTTCATCTCCACCAACAATAAATTTATCAATTTGTCCCCAGATCTTATCAAGATTGACTCGACTAATCTTACCGGAAAACCAGTTGTTTTGATCATCTCCAGATCCAACTTCAGTGATTCTCATAATCAAATTCTGAAACTCATGAAGCAAATTAGGCGTGACAAAAGGTGATTTGTTACCCAATGTCTTGATACTAGAATTAATATGATCAATATATCTCTGTGATTCATTGATCAATCCATAATCAGCTAAAGTCAATGCATGTTTCAACTTTAAGGACAACAAGTGTGGGAAATGCATTGCCTTGTGTAAATTCAAAGCATATTCATAAACTTCAGTGTACATGGAATTATGACCAGAAGCCAACATCATAAAGTTCTGATGGCCAAAAGGTAATCCAGCCATGATGTAAGCAATTTCACTACCAATAAAATTACCTTGTTGGTTCAAAAATTTCCCAAATTCAATCAAAAATTCAGTTGCCTTTAATGATCCACAAATTGCAATTGTAGAAATGATTTCTCTCCAATGCAAATTTGCATATTCTCCTTCATTTGGAACTGCAGTCAAATCTTCAATAACACTAGAAACATTACCACCAAGAACTTTCAAAATTATGGGCATAATATGTAACACTTTATTGTTCGTTTTAGCAAATGGGAATGTATTTCTAGCGTATTCAGCAGCAATCTTATTGAAATTTTCAGGACCACTAATAATTAATGCTAATGCCCAATCACCACGAGACACACAATATTCTAATGCCTTTTCCAAATTACCCGATTGAATCAAAGTGAATACAGTGTTGATACCGGAATTGTCCAATTTATGAGCATTAGTAGCTCCAATGGCTAATCCAGAAGTTGGAAGATTATTAACATCAAAATTGACATTAGGATTGAGAATCAGACATGCTGATCTTAAAAATTCTCGATTTTTCACATCACCATCATGTTTGATCAAATGCAACAAAATATCATTTAACACAAGTTCATCATTTTTCCCTAAACTGCGTAAATACCCTGATGACAGTTCCAACCATTTTTCAACATCTTTCTTTTTAGATTTACTCTTGGATAAAGGACCAGGGAAAGTGGCATATAAATCTTTATCTTTCAATAAATTAGAGATTGGCCCAATGTTAATACTTGTTCCCTGGTTATACCCAGTGTTTGGAATTATGACTGAACAATTGGAATTGATACTAAAACTGAAAATTGGGTATTGTCTGAAAACCAATTGTTCCGGATTGACAACTTTTGGCGCAGACTTATAGATGTTGCTTTTTGCGTTGGAAAATCCACGAGCTCTGGCTGGTGGGAGAACCGCAGTTGCTGGTGAAAGATGTTGTTGCTGCTGCTGCTGCTGTTGTTGGATCTGATTAATATCGCCACTTGCCACTGTCTCCAATGCAGGGGCATAAGGATTGACCTCTTTGCCTTTACCTCCAACCAATGAACTTGCTCTTGAATGAGATCTCTGATGTGTCAGTGGAGCATAAGGACCAGCATTAGGAACATATGGACTGTTAATAGATGGCACTTTATTCACATTAGTGTTAATTGAGTTGGAAGGTTGTCGATTGTGGTAAACTGGGGCAGATTGTGACTGACCAATCAGAGGAAATGGTTGCAAACTAGTAGGTGGTGGTGGTGGAGCCGGAGAAGACTGTAATTGTGGGGAGTAATCGTTAGTCTTTTGATTTGGTTGACGTGGTGGAAATGCAAATGAATTCAATGGTGGAGCATAATTGTTTGCATGTGGAACATTCACATTTGGTGCTGCAATACCACTTTTATGAACAGCAGGGGTTTGTTGTTGTAAGATTGGCGATGTGCCAGATTTTGGCATATATGGATTGACAGGTGGTTGTTTGTTTACCTTTGACGGTGGTGGTGCTGGTGGTGCATTCTGTTGACTCTGCTGCTGCTGTTGTTGTTGTTGCACCTGCTGATTCAAAACTTGTGGTGAGTGAATTTGATTCACTGCCTTAACTGGTGCAGCTGCTCTGCCTGCACGTTTAGGTTTAGGAATTTCTTCGTCATCTGGAAAGTCCTCGAAAAATGATTTCTTGGCAACTTTTGAAGTGCTTGTACCAGTTGGAGGTGCTGCTGCAGGAGGTGCCAGTGAGCTAGATTTTACATCTCTTGCAGGTGGTAAACTACTTGTTGATGAGATAGATGGGATACTCGTTTGTGATACAGATGGTGGACCATACTTGTTTGATGAAGGTGCATGTCTAGCAGCTGGTCTTGATTTGTTTACCAATAATGTATCTGGGAAATCGTATGCATCGTGTTTTTTTTTAGATTGTTCTAAATTTTTAATAAAATCATTCTTATTAACTCCAGAAACTTGTGGTGGTGCATATACAGACTTTTGATTGGCAGAAGGACCGCTAGGAATGTAAGAATGATGGTGTTTCACTAGCTTATTTTCTGGTAAAGAACTCTCTACTTTAGGTTGTACAGAACCTTCTTCCAAAAAATCATCATCTAATAATAAATCGTCATCTAAATCTAATGCTGCTAATTTGTCCTCAGGATTTGTAGTTGAACTTGATGATGGTCTCACTTCTTCTTCCTGTTGTTGTTGTTTTTTGGAGTTTAATTCATCAAGGAAATCTGTATCATCCTCACCAAATAAATCTAAATTGATTGATTCGGTAGCTACGGCAGCTTCAGAATTTACCTCTGCAACATTATGCTGTGGTTGTTGAAGAAAATCAAGATCCTCGCCATTTTCGTTATCAGCACCGGCGAAAAGATCTTCGAGTTTTTGATCCGCCTCTGTCTTTGATGGATTGGATACTTCTTGTTCTACATTATCCCTGGCAATGTTTTCAAAGAAATCTCCTTCATTTGACTCAGTAAAGAATTGATCTAATTTGGATTCTGTTTGCGATTCTTCAGTATTTGGAGCACCAGCTTCTGGTTCATCAACAAGATTAATCTGTTCTGTTGATAAAGGTCCAAGCTCTGATGGTTGAGTGGCATCCACAGGCGAATCTTCTGCAGTTGATTGCACTTCCTCCACTACTGCTTCTTCTTCAAAGACTTCCAGTTCAGTTGAGATACCAGGAGCTTCACTCGTTGATTCATGATCATTGTCAAGAATATCTGATTCAGTGGTTAGACTTTCAAGAACAGGATCTTCGTCTTTTTTGTCAATTGAGATTGTTGCCTTCTCGGATTCTAAATCTTGATTTTGCTCAAAATCAGGTTGTAAAGGCACCTCCACGTTCTCTTCTGTTTCTATTTCAGCACTGTTTAGACCGTCTTGATTGTGATTACTGAAAAAATCATCATCATTGTTACTGGTACCAAACAAATCATCAATCACATTTTCTTGTTGTTGTGGTTGCTGCGGAATCTGCTCTTGTTCGAGTGGTATTTCTTGTGGTAATTCCACATCGGTTGACTTATGCACAGTTTCAAGTTCTTCATTGGTCTCAATAATTGGTTGATCTGGTTGATCTGGTTGCTGTATGTTGGAGAAAAAATCGTCTTGTTGATTAGATGTACTTTGATCTTCTTCACCAAACAAATCATTGCTATCATTAGCCACTGGCTCCTCCCTGGTTACCGGCAGTGATAGTTCCTGGCTTTCGACGATATTATCATTGCTTAATTCTGACATCGTTATTGGAAACGGGTATTCAGGCAATCAAATGAGTAAAGAAATAAATTATAATGAGTTAAATTAATCAAATAAAACCCAACTCAAGTAGTTATAATAAACAATAAGCTAATTTGTCTATAATAGAAAATATGTAATGACTAATAGTGGTGTTGTGGTAAACGTTGGGGAAAGTTGGGTTGATTGGAAAAACTTGTGGACAACAAATGCTGGAAAAAAAAATCGAATAGTAAGCGGTGTTCACTAAGTAAAAAGTAAGTAGTGGACGCGACCAAAAAAAATGACAGCGAAATTGGCGAACAGAAATTTATACGAAGGTCGTGTTTGATTTTTCATTTTACTGATTGATTGATCAACACCACTTGCAGTGTTGAGTTTGAGTAGTCAACTGGAGATGTATCAGTAAGTGATTGTTTACTAGTTATTTACTGTGATAAATAATTAATTGCTGAATAAAATGAAGGGATTATTAGCTAGTTGTACATTTAATTCATAATTGGATGAAAAGGTGTTGCAAAAAAGTACCTTGGTCGAATTACTGATATTATCAAGGCAGGTTTGTACTAACGTTTCCTTGATAACCAAGTCCTTATACCAGCATCTTGTCAGTTGCAACTTTAAAGCACACGAGTATAGGAGCTAGGACTTTGTTATTATTGCCTTCTTTGAAGATACATTTCATATAAAGCCCACAATTGACAAACCTTTAAAACTATATAACAGTGCAGCCATGATTACAAACCTACCACTTTGAGTACAAAACTGTCAAAATCAGATATAACCTTGAAAGACTTGCAGTTTCAATATAACACAAGAGCTGGATCAAATTTTAATCACTTCAATATGAGGCAGGAGCACCATGGATACTTGTTCAATTATCCACGGCTACAAGGGTTCACAAAGTAGTCAGATACTTTTGTATCGAGTTAAAATGACTATCTTTAAATCTTGTTTATTATTTAGATATCTATTTTGTTTTTGTCACTTAAGAGACTATTGAAGTTTTGTGTTTGATACCAGTTTGGTGAGCCTAAGGCTTTTTTTAATTAGCAAACTCAATTAAATCACCAACATCGGGTTGTTTAAACTAGTTAATAAATTATAAACCAAACTTCTCAATTACAATTGATTTACAGAATAACAAACTAGCCACCTGTCTACAGGTTGAATGGGTATTTGGAAGACCATCGATACAGGACTAAACACAATTGAGTCTAAATTGCAACCACTATGTAAACAGGAGAAGAATTCATCGAGAACTATTACCAATTATAATAAACTCGTTATTATTTCAAACACAAACTAAACCCGGGAAACTGCTGGTGCTGTATATTATTTTATTTCTTCTCCAAAGTAGATATAATAATTCATATATATGAGACGCGACAGAGACACGTGTATTAAGACTACTAGATATCATTTACTGAAACCATAATCATTAGAGACAAAATAAAGGCAATCGTTAGTACTGGTACTAGAGAAGTGATGAAAAACAAGAGTCATCTATAATAGTTGTTATACTGTTGGATTGTGGAGATGGTTTTAGTGGCGCGCAGAGCAAGAAAAAGGACAAAGAGACAAAAATTCGCGTCACCATTGTACTACTTTAGGTCGCACGGCATCCGGCCAGCTACATTTTGCCTTTCACATGGCCCTGTTTGCAAACATCTACTTGATTTCTAAATCAGAGTCAGAAGTTAAGAAAAGACAAAGCACTAACACTACAAATAAACATAAACCAAGAAAAAAAAAACTGTGGCATATCTACAATTTTTCAGGCTTGTCCCTTGACATATTTTTAGCAAATCTTCTTGGGTTTCATAAGTCACAGTACGAGCCAAGAAAAAGCGTAATATAGATTGACAATGCTAAGAAAACGTCGTTTAGACATTTGCACAAGAATCAAGATTAAAATCTGTTTATATCTTAACGTTGAAGAATATCGAAAGAAAGAAAACTGCACGAGGCTACCATCCAATCCAACAGTTGAACCAATAGTGAGGAGGCCAAATCAAGTTTGGCTTCAGCGTAGTATGTTAGTATGGACTAAACGTAATAAATTATACATAACTAAAAAGAAAAATCATACAATTGGTCAAACAGGAGCTAAAAAATTATAGAAATTTAATATTATTATCATCATCGTCAAAGTCAATATTATAACCAAAACCCCAAAAAAACAGATAATAACCACTTTAATAGATGCTTAAGTGAATGAATATCTCACTTTTTCTTTTTTTTCTTGGCTCGTAAAGTACATAACCATCTTTGTGGTTCATGGGTTGACAATAGGGCATCGCCAACAAAGATTAAGTATTGGGCTTACACGGTCGATATTGTTTCTTTTCTTTCTTTGTTCACATATTTCAACGTATTAATAAGGAAGAAAGAGATTGAAAATATACTCAGTATTCGCCAAATACAAAAAAGAGTAAACAATAAGAAAACTTTGAATTATCATAATAAACTAACTTTTGTGCCATGTCAATGCAAGTTGAGATATTGTTGAGAAACTTTCAGTATATGCGAAAGAGTACAAGTTGTCTTTGTCCTTTTGGTTGTATTGTTGTATAAAATATATTTTTCAAATTGCTTATTATTATTTATTTACTCATCTTAAACTTTTTTGGTTCGTTTTCATTTTCAATTTCGTGTTTAATGTATATATATTTCCGGGAGTATAATAATCATCGTTAATCTCACTTTCACAAGTTTATTCTCTCTCTATTTTTTTTTTGTTTTCTTCTTTCTTCTATTCACATCATATCCTACCTACCAACAACATTTCACACATCGTCTAATTCATTCATTCCTTATACTCAATTCCTTTCTTCCAATTAGATCGTTAGACTTGTTTTCTCAAAGTTTAAATCGTTTAAGGTTGTTGTTATAACATTATATTCTCATAAACAAGAGGGCAAATTAACTGTTTTTTGAGCCAGACAACCAACTTTCAAGAATAAAACGAAAACAACCAAAAAAAATATCACAATCAACTTGATATTGTTGTTGTTATCCAATAATCAATTGAATTCAGAGTCTTCTATCATAGTCTTCAAGAGTAGATTTCGAACTACAATAACTAACCATAGATTGACCACAAACGAAACACAGACGGCAACACTTTTTGTTTAGCGGCAACCAAAAGAAATATTACATTCTACACGACTCCTCAAGTACCGCGATTGTCACACAATAGCGATAATACTACCACCGGAACACCATCATTTAATACATACCACACGTTTAAACAATTTGGTTTGTTTTTTTTTAGCAACTTTTAACATTTTTGTTACAATTTAGTATTTGTCGTACAATTTTTGACATTTTTAACAACAGAAATTTTTAGACCACACAGATACTATCTTTCTTAATAGTTTCTTCATACAAATAGAATAAGAGTGACTACTACTACTACAACAACTATTACCCACACGTTGCATTTATTTAGCCTTTTATATTTTAGTGAGTGATTTTTTTTTTACTATTTTCCATTTAGGGTTTGATTTTCAATTATCATCTATCAGACCCAATACAATTTGTTGTTGAGTAATTTATTGTTATCGCCAGAAGATTGTTATTTATCAACCAAAAAAAATTGACAATCATCAAATTTATTTATTTTTTCATTCCTTTTTTTTTCCTTCAACAAATATCTCAATCTACTTTTAATCTGATTGATTAATTGGGTTTGTTTTATTTTACCATAATCAAAGCCTCCTTACTCGTTCCCCCTTGTGATAGTTGCTACTAGAGGTTGACTCCTTAAAGGCCCTCAATTTTTTTTGTTTGCTAGGCTTAGTCAATCATCCTATACTAGCCTTTCTCACTTTTCACCGCATCATTTTTTTAATTTGCGCCTACACCCAACTATCCACTCGTCATCAGATTTGTAGTGAGAGCATCATTCATTTTTTCTCGCTTTTTCCTCATTTTCCACTCCGCAAAATTTCATTGAGACTATAAATAACACATTTTTATTTCCCGTTTTTTCCACTTCCATTTGCCTCCTCCCCACTTTCAAATCTTATTAGATTGAGAGGACTGAAAATAGTAGTATTTTATTTGTTACTATTATAATGACAACCAAACTGCGAAACCAACCATTATCATTAAATACAAACCAATCAGGTACTGGCGCTGGCACTAGTACTGATTCAATACCTGCAGGTTCACATATCACTGACACTAATCAGTCCTTTTTATTACCAGGCTTAGCATCTCCACCAACTATTTCAAACACTGCCATGTTTCAAAATCCAGCACCACATACTATCAGAAAAATGGATTTAAGTATAGAAGTACCACCACATCAACTTGAGAATAATGAACAAAATACCACTCCTATCGATATCAACATGAACATGCTCAAACATTATGAAATATTACAACTCCCAACACCAATTTTCAACACGGGGTCATTTGCTAATTATAACCAACCATTGTCATCATTATCATCTAACTCTTCAAATGCATCAATATCAATGTCTCCACCAACATTCAGACTGATTTCCCGAGTGTGTAGTTTAAAGCAACCCAAGAGATATGTTTCTGAACCAATACCTATTTCCACTTCGACCAGTGAAAATAAAGTCACCACGTCTCCAATTACACCATCATCATCACCTCCAACATTACAACAAGAAGAGATTGCAAAGAAAGAAAAACAAAAGATATTTTATTCAAAACGTTTAGGGTTGTCTTTCAATTTTGTTGAAGAAATTGGTAAAGGAAATTTCAGTCATGTTATATTAGCGAAAACCAATATTTATAATAGTGATAACAATGGAAACAGTGTCAACAATAATACTAACGATAATCAAGAAGTTGTCGACTTGGCAGTTGCTGTGAAAATTATATCTGTGCCGATGGAATCAAAACAACAAGTTCACAATTTCAAGTCATTCATTCGTCGTGAATTAAATATCTTGTACCATATTTCCCACCATCCTTGTATCACTTCCTTGATTGATTATGACATATCCTTAGACATTCCTATTGAACAAATTGAATCAGACGTGATAATTGATGACGATGAATTATACCAGAAAACCCCACCACAGAATTTGAGCATGAATCCACACTCCGACGTTGGTAAATCAAGCTCTCCTGATCAGTTTATATTTATGAATTATTGTAATGGGGGGAACTTGCTTCATTTCTTGCAAAAAAACAATAGCAAACATCATTATCTTCATAACCATCACCACCATCATCATCACCACAACCATCAACAAGGTCACCATGATACCATCCAGTACTGGCAATTTTTGAAACGAATAGTGTGTGAATTGATTGTGACCACAGCGTTTCTTCATAAAAACTTGGTAATCCATCGTGATCTAAAACTAGAAAATATTCTTTTGTTGCATGATTTTGACTCTTTGGCATCCTTGACGTCTTCCATACCGTTTGACAAATTATTAATGTCCAATGCTATTAGCAATTTGAGTGATTTTGGATTGTCGAAAAAATTAGCAACTCAAGATCAATTGTTAAGTACAAGATGTGGATCACAAGACTACATAGCACCTGAGATATTAATGGGATTAAAATATAATGGTAAATTAACAGATACCTGGTCAATTGGGGTTATTATTTACTCAATTCTAGAAAACCGATTACCATTTGATATACCACCACCTTCATCAACAACACATTATAATTCATCTACATCTCCTAATAGAGGATCTCCTACAGTCATAAAGAGAAGAAGATCGAAAACCAATAGTACAGCTTATAGAATTGCCATGATTGATTGGGAATGGTCCAAATTAGACAATGACAATATAGAACGTTATCAAGAGAGTGTGAAGGAGAAGGAAAATGAAAACGACCCCATTCCATCAGAAGTGTTGGTTATTTGGAAACAATTGAAATCAGTTGTTGACACCGTTTTGGTTAGAAAAGAGAAGAGAATTAATGTTGAGCAAATGTTGCAAATGGATGAATTTAAATGGATTACCGATTGCTTACCTGATTTCATTGTTAATGTATAAAAAACGGAAGGGGGGAAGTGTTGTATGAAAAAGCTACCAAGTGAATATGGCTCACAAAACACATTCTGATGTAATCGTTGTTACTATTATTTTACTTGTCACTCATTTTTATTTCATTCGTTGTTAATTTTTTTCCTACACTAAAAAGAGCAAAACGTTTATTGTATTAATATTATTCCAAGAGTATCACTGGTTGTGTCTTTGAGTTTAGCTAATTAATGAGAAAGCTGAAGAGTTTTAGATTGTCTTTTTTTTCGAGTATTGTTTTATTATATATAGAGAACAACTTCGATATTAGAAGCAGAATTTAGAATATGTAGATATATCAATAGAGTGAGTGTTGTACTATTATATATATATCGAAAAAGTGTAACAACTAAAATAGAAGAATAGTGAATTGTGATTAACACCTTAATAGTGTGTGAGTAGATTCCATGTGGGTAAACTATTGGTGAGACAAATTTCCGTACCAAAGAACAATGTCGTCCTTACATATGTGTGCACGACATTTCTCGTAGTTGAAGAGAGAAAAAAAAAGAAAATTTTTGAACTTCAGAAGTTTGGAAAATTTGGAGATTGGAATTGGTGATTCTTTTCTTTTGGGTTATATCATTGGGTACATTTTAATAGGTATAACAACCTAGCGTCAACTACAACTACAACAATATCAGTAATAACGCTTACGTATAATCAATCAATCGAAACCAGTCCACACATATATATACCTTTTTTTTGTGATTAATTCCTTTTTTTTTTGTATTTGTTGGTTTTACCACAGAAACAAACCATATTAAAACGAATTTAACCAGCTCAATCAATATAATTATACACTCAAGTCATCACTCTTTCCAATCATATTTCCAAACCTCATTCATTCATTTATTTATACATTCAGTTTTTAATTCTTATTCTTATTCTATTTTTTTTTTAACATTTAACTTGTACTTACTACTATTGTTATTATTATTATTAGTTTTTTATCATCATTATAGATTTCATCAATTACACCAATGAATCAACATCAGGATCAATCATCAATGCCTAATGGCAAACAACAGCATGAGGTGACGGAACTGTCATCTCCACCGGAAATACCTCATATAACCGCCAATATGATTCCATTATCAAATATAATTAAATACTATACACAAGAAGCATACAAACAATTAACTACCGCCATTGAGAATTTATCAATGAATGTGAATGAAGAATCAGATATCAAACGTAAAAAGTATTTCTTGAATGTTATTATTAATTTACGACAAGATTTCATTAAAGTTTACACATTGATTAAATGGGCAAGTATATCTAAAGATGTTTCCAAATTTATTGATTTATTAAATTGGTTCAGAATCCAAGAATTTCATTTTGAAAATTTAATTTTTCAATTAAATGCTTTAACTGGGTATAATTCAGCAAAATTACCCAATAGTGATATCATAACGGCATTAGAAGTGCTATATCACGGCAGACCAAAATTGCCATCTTACAACTATATCAAATCGGATAATTTGAGTCCACAAAAAATTTTAGAAACGTTAAATGATTTGAATTTGGTATTAATGACAAGATTTGCTCTTATGGATAATATACCTAAACGATTTGATTATGAAATTAAAGATGGACGTGCGTATATTCGAGTTAGCAATGAATTTGAAGTAAGTATCACCGTTGGTAATGATTTGATTATTGACAATCCCGAAGAATATTATAAATCGCCGTTTTATTTCATTGATTTTAAGTTTTTATTTGGCGCTAATCCAGAATCTGGGTTAATCACTTTTAATGATGATAAAATTTCAACTAAATTACCAACGAGTCTGCATAAGAAATTGGAAAAACTAGTGAATCAAACATTATTGACGCGTGGATTACAAGGATTATACGAATTATTACATAAATATTCCAATTCATTTAAAATTTATCTTCTTGCCAAACAATTTCAAACTTTATTAATTAATTCTCGATGGAGAGGTAATTTCCAAATTAATTATCAAACTAATAAATCATTGATAGTCATAAATTATTGGTCTCAACATTATTTATCGAGAAATTGGAAATCATTTATTGAATTAGGTATTGATTCTCATTCTAATTTGAATTATCGTTGGTTTAAAAATGGTCAGTATTGTTTTGGTGATCAAGGAAATAATGAATTGGATAAAATTTTCCATCTTCAAAGAAGAAATAGCAACAATGGTGTGACAACATCTTCGAACACCATTTCGACTAGCGCCATGATTGCCGGAATTAGAAGATCAACAGAATTATCCAATGAAACAGCTATAGTGGATGACAATGACAATGATAATGATGATACTAACAATACCGGTGAAACTGAAAATGAGGATTTAAATGTTGATTTGATTTTGAATGTTGTTGTTAACCAACATGCCAAATCCATAATGTCAGAAATTTATTCACAATTATTGACTCGATTTTCCGAAACTGATGTATCAATGGTCAGTCCTCATCAATTGTTATTGCAAATATCTCCTAAGAAATCTACAGTTTTTGCAATAAACCCTTTAACTGGATTTTTCTATTTTATTGACCCAACTCCAATTCAAACGTATATCACTAAGAAGATTAATTCACCACCACCAACACTATCACAAGTTAGCATTAAACAATCATTTATACCGGAGAGTGATATGATTAGCTATGTGATTGATCAAATTATTCAATTGAGATTAGAAGTTTTCAATAAGGAAGTCAATACTAAATTGGCTACGACTGCATGGATCAATAATGGTATTATCAAATTAAGCGACCATGAATTGAGTAAATTAACTCAATTTTTAATCCAAAACGAAGAACAGGAAGGTGATGATAATGAAGAAGACAGTAGTACTAATACAAGACTTGACTCAGTACTCCAGAGTTTCAAAGTGCAATTTTATCGTCGTAAAAACTGGCCAAGTTCATGGTTTTTAATTAATATGATTAGTGGGGTTACCACTAAAAGTTTTTGGTGGGTAGCAAGAATTAAATCAATTAGTGGAGATTGGAAGATTCAATGGGCACAAATTATTAAGTTTCATGGAGATAATGCCAAGCAAGAATTGTCGCCAAATGAAAGCAAAGTATTTGACAAACCAAAAAGAACTGTTGATTGTAGTATTGAATCTGAACAATTGAATTTTGAATTTTTCAAAACATTATCCACATTATCATCGAATTTGATTCTTGACCACATGATATTAGAAGAGTTACAAGTGAGAAGTATCAAATTTATTAAACTTGATTGGGAAACTATTGATGACAATAAGATATTCCTGAAATTCAAACAAAACCATGATATATCGTTGAAAAGGAAAAATTCCCACAATATCAATATTGATGTTAATGTTGATGTTGCGGATAATACTAGTACCACCACTAATACTAAATATATTCGAGCACCCAAATTGAAATATGAATCAATGTTTTTGATTTACAATGATAAATTGTTACCAATTTATAATTCAGCGACGATTTTATTTTTAAAAATTGAACTTGTTGAATCGAATAAGATGTATTTAAAATTATTTGGTAATTTACGAAATTTACAGATCAAAAACACATCGGAAGATATACAGAAATTGCATTTAAACATTGATGAAGCTAATCAATATTTTGAGATTGATAATACAGTTGATTTATCGACTGTTATTAATGAACCCAAAACATTATTATTGAATTTGATTTTCAATACATTGAATAAATTGAATTCCTTAATTAAAATATTGGATCAATTGAACAAGAGCAATGTTACAGTTTTAGATAATTCTATGGATAACATTACTATTAATATTAAGGACAAATATAATGATAATAATGATAAATTGATTATTATTAAATTACCAGAACAAGCTACTGATTCAATTCAATTGTTGATGAAGAATGGCTCTACTACTACTACTGATGAAATTGATTTGAGAAACAACAATATTTTGGAATTTGAATTGATTTTGAAATTTTTGAATCAATATTTACGAGAGAGTAAACTGAATAATCATAATCGTCAACAAATCAGCATCATCAAAATAATCCAATATTTGACAGAAATTAATCCAATTTTACAATCAACAAAGGCTATTAATCAACAATTAGCAGAACTTAAACGGATAAATAGTACCAACAACAACAACAATAATGCTAAAAGAAGGAGTATTCT
>OKKB01000294.1_pt1 | contig 17326 bp, 11 predicted proteins | sample 1613931 | NCBI WGS metagenome assembly OKKB01 (sample SAMN04436893, study PRJEB24849) | human gut metagenome | biome: human gut; feature: NICU; material: stool | host: Homo sapiens | place: USA: Saint Louis, MO | collected 2012-02-08
ATCATTACATTCGTTCATATATAAATACATTGACTTGATTATTCTATATACTTATCAATTAAATTTCGTAGTTTGTCTTCATTTGTGAAAAATTCATCAATTTCACCCAATTTTTGTTTTAATATATAATTATAGATTTTCCTTGATATTGTTTTATTGATCTTAATATAATCTTCTTCACTTGTGATAAATTCACCATTTCTAACAGTAGTATTGATCTCATTAGGTTTATATCTTGGTCTCAATTTATTTCGTATGTGTTTTTGAATTTCAATTTTTTGATCTAATGTTAATTCTCTCCTAAATTGATTTTGTGACAACATTTGTTGTTGTTGTTGTTGGTGTTGTTGCGGTCTAGTATAATCATTATCATCACTTGAATAAGAAACCAGTTCCATGGGACTATTAGCAGCTGGAGATATTGACATTGGTGAATCTGAAGATGATTGGGGGTAAGAAGTAGTGGATGCCAGAGGTGTCACCAAAACTCCACGTGGTTGCAGTTGCAGTTGCAGTTGCAGTTGCACTTGTTGTTGATTATAAATTGTCAGTAATTTCCCATTTGAGGTTTTCACTTGATCAATAAGTTGTGATATTCTACTATTACCATTACTTGATATCGTGCCCATACCATTGGAAGTTGAAGTAGAGCTCTCTATTGGTGTCACTTTTTTCCGTTTTCGCCTTTGTTGAGTAGCAGTCCTTCCGTTCAAATTTCCAGATATTACTGTGTTGTTGCTAGTACTACCATTAGGAGTGGTGTCTTGACTTATTCCTAGTAGTGGTGCCGTTTCACTATTTTTCCGAGCTTCATCAAATATCTCCCATGATTGAACTTCTTCTGTTGTAAGTTGCTCTCTTTGTCTTTGCTCTCTTCTTGATATCACACCCCCATTTATCACTGGATTATAATGCAGATGTACATGATATTGTCCTTGCAATGTATTTTCCAGTGATACCCTATCACTCCCACCAGTATTATTGTATTCATAATCATCACCATCATTACTATATAAAAAATCAACATCCAATTCATCATTATCATTATGTATTACTAATCCATTAGTAGTAATTCTTCCTCTTCTTCTTGGACCACGTGACTCTTGATGATCCAGTTGTAATCTAGATGTTATCCTTCTTGATCGTCGACGAGGAAGCCAAGTTTCTTGATTACAATCACAAATGGGACAACACCAAGTGAATAAATCTTCGACCTCTATAACACCAAGACAATTTAAATGGAAATTACACCCACAATTTTGACAAATGATTCCATTTCTTGAATCAATCGAGCATATATAACAAACACCTTCAATGATTTCTTCTGCTTCTTCTTCTATCGATGCTGATCCTATAGTTCTATTCGTTGTTATTGCTGATAGTATTCTATCATTTATAATATATTGTGACGGTATATCATTTATAGCTGGATTAGGTAATAATCTATCTTTGATAGCAACAGTATTGATTATTTTATTATGGATTGATATTTCAATTTTATGGAAACGATTTCTACATGTTGGACAACCATTTGATTTTTGAGACCATTGTAAAATACATTGATCATGATATATTTTTGTGGGACAACAAGGGACTTTACCAACTTTATCAAATGGAGATATTGATTCTAAACAAATCATACATTCTTCTGATAGTGATGGTTCTTTCAAGTTAGTCTTATCCATGACTGTTCAAGTATTTTTTGAGGATATATAAGAAGATATCAAAGAATTATAACTGTTAATGGTACCAAGAAAATGAGTAAATAAGAAAGAAAGAAAGAACCAGTTGATATTAACAATGGCAAAAAAAAATATTCAGGGCAAAATATTTAACAAGCAGAGTTTTATTGCTTACATTTCTGGAACAACAATATACACATACAGAACACAACACAACGCACATATTACCCACTTTTTATCTATTAAACGTTCCAAATATAGATAAATAACCACTTAATCCATTATGTCACGACATCAATATGATTTAATTCAATGTATGAAACAACCAGGTAAATCAATAGGATTATTATGTTCAAATTGTGATGGGAAATGTCCGATATGTGATTCATTTGTTAAACCTACTGAACAAGTTAGAATATGTCAAGATTGTTCTCAAGGTCATCTTTCTAATAAATGTATATTATGTGCTAATAATTTAGGAGAAAATAATGAAAATGGTGTACTGGCTTACTATTGTCTTGAATGTGTAAGGTTAGAAAAACATCGAGAAGGTTGTCCAAGAATTATAAATGTTGGTGGTACTAAAACTGATATGATTTATATGAAAAAGAAAGATAATAAATCAAGTCTACAAGGATTTTAAATGAATAAACTGATAAAGTCGTTAAATATATATATATATTTGTATTTGTATTTACCTATATGCATTATTTCTGGTTAATTGAGTTAATGGATGATTCTATAGCTGTATTAATACTTTGTTTCCAACGTTCTTCATATTCTTCTTGTAATGGTTTTAACTCATTTAATTGACGTCTTTTACGATTGGTTTTCAATTCATCAACCATACTTCTCTTGTTATTGATATTTTTCGTCAATTCAGTATTTAATTCATCCAATCTTGCCAAATCTTGTTGTTGTAATTGATTCAAATCTGTTTGATTTCGTATCAATAACTCTAAATTTCTATGCTGTAATGCTGAATGTCCTAATGTGGTGTATAAATTGGTATAATTTATTTGTTGATTATTATTGTCATCTAGTATAGATTGATTACCTTCTTCATCTAAAGGTGACGTTATATTGAATTGTGTGTATTTTGTTAAATCAATACCTGGGGGTAAATGCTTGTCATCACCATCATCATCATCGTCATCATCACCAAATTCTTCTTCAAAACGTTCTTGGGTTAATTGCATTATTGAAGTTGGTTGTATGTTTGGATTTAGTGGTAAAAGTTGATCAACTAATGGATGCATGGGTGTCGGCACTAACAGTTGTTGTTGTTCTTGTTGTTGCTGTTGTTCTACTATTATATTTGGGTTGGCCATATTCTCATCATTATGAGTGATATGTTGAATGTTATTATTAAATTGATTTGCCAACTCTAATCGAATCAACTGTTCAACGTGTGATCTTTCTTCAGGACTAATATTCTCATCAATATGAGGTAAATGTTCTAAAGGTTCATAGTTTATTGTTACCATAATTATAAATAAATAATGTGGATAATTGATTAGTTTAATGTTCCACTATTTTGTTTGTAAGATAAAACTAATGTTAATCTGGGTAGTAGTGAAAAGGGGAAGAGGAGGATATTAACAATATTTATATATGACAATTTAATAAATTCCACAAATATCAACAAGTCCTCTATTCTAGTCTGTTATTTAAATAAGAAGGGGAAAGTATTACTAATCTTAGTAGTAGTAGTAGTAGTTAGAAGAGAAAATTTAATATACAATGAAAGGCATTTCAATTTTTATTTTTTCTTGTTTTAGATTTTTTTTTTTTAGTCAAGTTCCTTTTGCCTTACACTCACTCACTCACTCACACATCTACATACCTCTATACATACACAATCAACCACTTCTTTAGTTAATGATTGTAACTTGAAATAGCAAAAAGGGGATAATAGATTTATAAGTAAAGATTAAAATTAAAGGTACTAAAAATTAATGCATCCCCCACTTCCAATTTGTAACAATAATTCCTCAAGAAAAAGAAAAGACGATACTGCTGTGGGAAAAAGGTCTTACGAATTGATAACAGAAATAACTCCACACATTTGACCCGAATTTTAAATTGGCATGGAAGATATAAACACATAACAAAGCAATAACATCATATTGTTTACTCTTATACTAAATATTTAAACAAGAATATTGCGCCTTCCCTATGATGAAATCCTCTTGTTGGCACGGATTGATTTGCATTTTGTTAGTTGGTATTTTTTTTTTTTCGATAACCTCTGTGGTACTAAATTTCTCTTTTGTATTGACTCCATTTGAAAGCGCCGTTCCCGCCCTGTCAAAATCCGAATTTCCGTTCACAGGAAACAACATATTTAAATTGATTTAAGTTAGTTACCAATTGATTCAATCAACCAACCAACCAAATTTGTTTAAATTCATATCAGATATGTTAAAGTTTGTCTTTTTCTTCTTGAATGCTAAGGTACAAAAGTTTCAGGAAAATAAAGTTTGACATAAAGTTATACTTTGCGTTTGGTTTATTACGTCAATAAACTTGGAAAGCCATGGAATAATGATGCGGTTGATAGTTGAATCCTTATAAGCTCGCAACAAACTTCCTTGGTGCTTATAAAATTAATGCTTGGATTAACTGTATAGAATGATCTTTCAAATGCCAAAAGAAGCGCCAAATTATCTTTTGTGATGCCTTTTGTGTAGAAATTGGCCACGAATCGAGCGAGCGGCATCAAAAAATCTATTTCTTTTGATAACGAAAACATTTTTACCCATCCTCTTTACTTTGGTGGTTGACGCCTGGGACCGTCATCGGCACAGAAGGATGGCACGGAATATATTTCTTTGTACGTGCCACTGGTGCCGTATGCATGTATATATTGCCAATGGCCCAATATGCCGTAAAATATGACTTGTTCGGTGCCAAAGTTGCTGTTGCTATTATTAAATCTTGATTCTAGACGTAATCCCGATAGCTGGTTTAATCATTGGTTCCCCGACTCTTGCGATTTCTATATCCATTTGTTAAACTTTTTGGTTGCTATCTATTTTTCAAGGAGGCACTAATTCATCTCTTTGAAACGTGGTTAATATTTCATTGAATGTTGCTGTGCCACGTGAAATGATATCGTTGATCAACTCTATAGATTATGATAAGGAGAAAGTAAGGCATTTGATCTCTTTTCGAAAAATGCAATGAAAGGATCATTGCAAAGTGGCTGTTCGATTGTAGTGAAAAAAATTTTGCTAACAGAAAATGGGTTGCAAATTTCTCTACTTTTCCAGAAAATTGTAATAACAGCCAAACTTAGCTATACACCTAGCAACCATCTACCCACTCTCTTTTAAGGATTAACTCTAGTAGTACTACTTTTTTTTACAAAATAATCAAAACAACAACCTTAAGACGAAATTAATAAACCAATGACTATTTATATATATTTTATTATTATTATACACCAATTTAATACATTAAATTTATTTATCCAAAACTTCAGCATCGTATCTGGTCTTGAACCATTGGATGGTATCTTCTTTGTTGGTTTTGTGAGAGTTACCAATAGTGGATCTAGCTCTCTTTCTTCTGGTGACTCTAGCACCGGCTCTACCCATAACAACGTAGAAATCCATACCGTAAATACCAATAGATGGATCATATTTGATACCTAAATCAATATGTTCATCAATACCGAAACCAAAGTTACCGGTAGCAGAGAAGTTTTTAGATCTTAATTGATATTCTTTAACTTTCAAACCTCTTTCCAAGATTTCTTCAGCTTTTGGACCTCTGACAGTAACGTGGACGGCAATTTTTTCATTTCTTCTAATACCGAAAGTTCTGACAGTGTATCTAGCTTTAGATTGAACTGGGGTTTGACCAGATAATTGTTCTAAAACTTTGGCGGCTCTGGTTAATCTATCACCGGATTCACCAACACAAATGTTTAAAACTAATTTTTCAATACGTAATTCACGCATAACATTTTGGGATTTGTCAGACTAATTAAAAGAAAGATAAGTTAGTATTTTGTTGATACATAAATAAAAAATGTCTTAATATTGTTTTTAATTGAATATCATTATTTATATCACTGGGATGAATCACTGGTATCTGTTATATGCTGGCTTTTGTTTTATTCTATTCGTTGACTGTAATTGATAATCGTTGTATTTACATAAAATTTTTAATGATTTGAACTTCTTGTTATATTTACTCTTCTTCACATCTGACATAATTTGATTCCAATCTTGAAAAATCTTATTGAACCCATTTCCCCAAAAGAAAACTCTTTCAATTAATTCGGTCCTATCTCTATTTCCCATATTTTCTCATTATGATATCACTTCCAATTAAAACAAAACATTTCGATCTCTTTAAACACTTGAACATACCATCTTTGGCAGTTATTGTATGGATATACTATTGAGAAAACGAACCTTTCAAAACTTTTCAAACGAAAGATTTTTTTTGTGTATAGTGTGAAAAGAATTGTTAGTATGACTACACTCAGTGTGAGAGTGTGTGGTAAAATGCGAACAACATCGTCTCACTAATAAATTTTCACCATAGAAAAAAAACTCAATGTGTGCAGGAATAAATAAATCAACATCACGTGCAACCTGTTAGGGCTTTTGAGCCCTAATCACGTGACACAGGATACTTTCAATTGTTGCATAATAGTTACTGTAGTTTATTATCAGATTTGTAAATTTATATTAATGAATCCATTCTTTTTTTATACAATCAACTTACTTTATCCATCTACATTTACAAATGATTGTTCCTTTTCTTTAACTTCCCAAAAGAGATCACCAACATTGAAATTACCATGATAAGTCCAACCTTGTTCAGTGACATGATATAAATTAACTGAACCACCAGAATAAGCATCTCTATGAGTAGCAGCCAATATACTTCTCTTACCTAAATATAAAGCATCTTCAACCGATAAATCCCATTTATATTCTGAATCTAAAACCCCATAAGCAAAAGTTTGACCAGAACCAACACAAAACACATCACCTTTCAATCTAGTACCATCACTATCAACATAATATATAGTAGGACCTTCTTTAGCAGTATGACCACAAACCATGGTACCCATACTTAATCCCATACCTTTATATTGATACACCAAATTACTTAAAATTTTCGATGCAGCAGCAACAGAAATTCTTTCCTTTTCTCTTAATTCATGTAATCTACATTGAGTACCTAACCAAGTTTCCCAAAATTGACAATCAGCAGCACCACCAGCCATAGTCCCCAATAAAAATGGATTAATTCTAATCACTTTATTGACGGTTTGTGAAGCAATCCAATTACCTGCTGTGGCACGAGAATCAACGGCAACAATAATCCCACCTTGGAAACGAAATGCTAAAGTTGTTGTACCATGAGCAATTTTGATTTTACAATCTGGATTAACAGAATCATCAGTATGAGCTCTTAAAAAATCTGTTGGTTGAGAAATTGGCGGGATGGCAATTGATGGAGCTAATTCTAATTGAGGAATGTTTGATGATGATGAAAGTGATTCATGAACGGAATTTATTTCTTTAACAATATCATTTTGACTGGCATGACTATATCTTTGAGCAATACTATTCATCGTGTGTATATATGTATGTAGGTTGTTATTATTGTTATTATGAGTCTTCCTGTTATCGATTGTATATATATGTTGATTTGTAATTCAATTGAATAATAAATATATCTAAATTCAATGTTTAGCTATCAACTATTATTCTCAGTTGTATTATTTGTTGCCACCAAAAAAAAAAAGTGAAATTGGTGGTGGATTTGTTTTTTACTGTGCGTATGGAGAGGTAGTGTCTCCGGCACACAAATTTACGACGGTTTCCTTACTATTTCATCAATATTAATCAATACTCTTACAAAACTAATAAGTTATACAGTCATTTGGCTAATTAGCATAAACTTATATAAATATTAGAAAAATATTACATACATAATACATACACAATAAATAAATTTTCATATCTTTACATATTCTTTTATTCTGTTTTGGCAATTTTATTAGTAGCTTGTTCACCTTCTTCTTCATCATCTTCAAGTTCTCTTTTATAGCTTGGTTTATTGGATAAAAATGTAGGTGGACGAGACAATGAACTACCAGCACCTGGTGGTTTTCCAAATGCTTTAGGACGAGATAACGAACTACCGGCGCCTGGTGGTTTCCCAAACAGTGGAGGTCTTGCCAAGGGAGCTGAAGGTACCGGTAATGGTACCGGTACAGATGTTGGTATTGGTGTTGATACAGGTTTTTGTGGCAGTTGCATAGCTGGTATTACACTAGTAGCAGGTGATTGTATTTGTGTTGGTGTTGGTGTACCAATTGAAGTTGTACCTAAATTACCAACCCCACTAGTTACTCCGATATTTGGTGTTGCAATTGGGCCCGGAATATTCACCCCACTAACTTGTTGTTGTGGAACTTGTGGTAATGGAGTTGATATTGGCGGTTTTACAGGAAGTGATTGCAAATTACTTATTTGTGGTGTTGTTGTTGGGGTTGCTGCAGATTGTGAAGTTGTAGTGAGTTGTTCCGGCCTCATACCTGGAGTTGCTGGTTGACTTGGTGATTTTGAAGCAATTCCTTCATGTTCCTTAATTGATTTCGTCAAGGCAATATCCAAAATTTTACTAACTTTTTCAGGAGCTCTTTCCACTAAAAATACTAATGCATTATCACCAGCTCCAGCTTTAGCACCAATGCTATTAACTTGAGCAATAGTGGTGGCCACAGCTTTTGTAATAAGTGATGTTGCTGTTTGAGTATCATAAGTTAATTTCCTTGCCTTGTATAATGTGAATAATTCCTTTTGTAAATATTCTAATGATTTTTTAGTTTTAGGATCATTCATCGCTGGCAATGAAGGAGTTGTTGATGTGGTTGCAGGAGTATTTCCATTGCCTCTTACAGCAGCCAATTGAGCTCTAATACTACCTGCTTGAGGTGATGTTCCTCCCACCATTGTTGTGGATCCATACTGACCATTTGTTGTTGTTGTTGCTGATGAAGACGACGACGACGAGGACTGTGAAAATTGATTGTATTGGTTAGGTGGAACTCTGGTGTTAGCATAAGGCAGAGCAAAATTTCTCCCGACAATATTATGAGGTAAAGACTTTTGTGCTTCCAATCTTTGACGTTGTCGAATTTCTTCTTGTCTCAATGCTTCTGCTTTAGCTTTGGCTTTAGCAATTTCTCTCTGTTTAATTCTAATGTTTTCACGTTCATTTATATAAAGTTCATCCATGGCATATAACCATTCTGAACCTCTTTTTTGAAGTCGTTTATAAATTTTGGTGAATTTAATACAATGATTAATGGAAAACTGCCAACCATCAGTACAATATTTATAATATGGATATACTTCTTTAATGGCTTCAGTTATTTCATTGATTGTCAAACCATTTCTTGCTGCTTCAGTTTTCAAAACATTAGTAATCATAATTTGGAAAGAAATATTTGGTTTCGAACGATAAGGTTCCGGTATTTCATCAAGAGAATAAACTTTTTTAGAATGTTTCTTATGATGTTCCTTTTTCACTTTAGGTTTAGGATATTTTGACGGTTCCTCAATAGTTTTAGGATATGAAAAAGTGGCAATATATGATGAATCACTAACTGTGATGGCACGAAGTGGTGGTCGAGATCGTATAGCTGATGGTTCTGCGGTGACTCGCAACACAGGTGCAATTAATTTTGGTGGTGGTGGACGTGGTGATACGGTTTTGCCAATCTTATCTAATCCATTGATACGACTATATATTGAAGATGAAGCTGGTGGTTGTATCGATGCTGGTTTGCCCATAAGTGGTGCTGATCGACGAGGAAATTTCGCCAATGAATTCTTGTGTTGTAATTGTTGTAATTGTTTCTTTCGTTTTTCTTCTTCCAATTGTTTCTTTTTAGTTTCCTTTTCTTCTAATAACCCTTGATTAGTATCATTTATAAGAGGGGTCAATTTGGAAATCTCATCATCTAATAAAGTCAAGTTTGAATCAATTGCTTTAATTTCATCATCAATAGCATCATGCTCCATGGTTTTCTCCAATCTATCTAAGTCTGCTTGGCTGTTTTCGTTCCCTTCCTCATCATCATCATCATCGTCAATAGCTGATTCATTAAATTCAGCTAATTTCATTAAACTATCTTCTATTCCACCCAAATTTTCATTATCTTCATCTAATAAACTTTGAATTTGTGCATCTAATAATTCAGAGTCCTCTTCATTTATTTCATCAATGGACGTTACACCTAAATCTTTTAGCAATTCGTTGATTTCATCATTTGCTGCTAATGATTTTCTCCGAGCATTTGATAATCGTCTGATTTTTAGTAGAGAGTTTCTTCTATTAATTGAGTTTTTCCTGGCAGCAGTGGTTGTGGCAGGGGTAGTTGCTGTTGCAGCAGTGGCTGCATTAGTTGATGTAGATATAGAAGCAGTTGGTGATATTGCTGTTGTGGGTACTGGAGGAGTTGGCTTTATATCCTTTGAAGTATTAGACGCGCTTACAGGCTCTTTTTTCACTTTTTTGGAAGGTTGGGGTTTTCTTTTCGGCGATGATTGAGGACTAGATGACTTTGAATATAAATTCGATCTTAAGTTAATAGCATCAGATGGATTAAATTGTTTTTCTGAAGAATCTTGATTGTTATTTTCTTCATTTGGTTCATTTGAAGGTAGTACAAATTTGAATGGGATATCACCAATTTGAATTTTATTACCATCTGTCAAAGGGATAGTTAAACCTTTTTCAACAAAAACATTATCAACAAAGGCCCCATTTCTACCCAATATTGAGATTTCAAACCTTTGAGTTCCAAAATTATAGAAAATTTTTGCGTGACGTCTAGAAATGGCTTTTTTAGAAGATAAATGAACATCGACATTTTGTTGTAATGTTTCATCATTAGATTTCCTTCCTAACACTACTTGTAATGTTTGAACGAAAAATGTAAAATTTTCAAAATCTAATCTGGCATAAGCAGAAATTCTTGAATTATTATTATTATTATTATTATCATCTTCTGATGGTTCCAACAGTTTGGAATTAGATGTTACAGGAACAAAAGTTGATTTCCGCCTTAGTTCTTTTTGAATTTTAGGAGTCGATTTCCCATCATTTGGAAGAAGTTTAGGTGATACAGAATTGCTATTAGAAGTTGATTCTCCATTGGAAGTAGTTTTCGGCACTGCTTTAGGATCATCTTCATGTAAATCTTGTGTATCTATTGGCTTATCTTTCTTGTTACTCTCTGGAAGCACATTGTTAGTTGCAGTATCAAAAAGTTGATTGATTTCATCGGCATCATGAGTCAAATTGGCAACTTCAACATCAGGGATTTGTGTATTTGATGTGACTAGTGATAAATCATTATCTTTAGATTCTAGAGAATCTATAAGATCTTTGGTCATATGATCATCACCATCTATATGACTCATGGCTATTTATATAATATCAAAGTAAGATCAAGTCGTTGTTTATAGTTTGTGTGTGTGTGTGTCTGTGATAATACAAGCAAGTCAACTATTCATTCAAAAATGTTGGAAAGTGAACGTGGTAGAATAAGGTAAAATTTGTGGAATTTAATTAAACAAATAATGTAGGTATTTCCCAAATAATTGAATAAATGATATCTAGTATGTATCCTAGTATGTATCCTAGTATTGAATGACTATGTATAAGAATGATTGAGTATAATGACTATAGGGGGAGATGAGATTATGAATGGTAGACTTTTTTTTTTCGTTTGTTGTGATTTTGAATTTTATTTTAACAGTGTGGAAATGAGAAAGAGAATAAATCTTTACTTAGCGCTCACACTCAACACACTCACACACGCACACACACGTATAAGTTGACTCATAACTATTAGATATACAAGTTGTATAATACTATATCTAACGTCCCTCCTCCCCCTAGAAGGAAAAACAATAGGATCCCCCTCCCTTGTTGGGCTAACACCTAAGATATGGAAATATCAAGATTCTTAAACTTAATAGTTTCCTTAAATTTATACAAGGGAAAATATATTGGAGTTCCATTTGTGTACAAAATTTGTTTGTTTTGTTTGTTGGTTTGCTGCAAAAAAAGAGACCAACTGAAAACCAAATTGAATTCAATAATAAGAAAAAAATTTAAAGAAACCTGAATAAACAACCGTTCAATACAAAGAACTTAACCTAGACTTGGAAAAGGAACTAGCTCTAAATAAAACTAACTTCTTCTGATTATTTTTTATTTATATCAATTCAAAAAACACTAATAGAATTAAAATTCCAATCCAACACCAATTTTAATCAATAAACCTAACCCCCAAAAGATGTTTAGATCTTCTATATCTATATCAGTACTGATATTAACAATAGTGTTATACTTTCTTAAAATATTTGAAGCTAGAGTTAATAATCAAAATGAATTTTTAAATAGTAATAATCACCCGTTATTATTTGAGAAAATTTCAAATAATCTGTATCAAACAACAATGCCATCGGTATATGATGATAAACTTCAAAAAATCTATGGAGTTAGTTTAGGAGGCTGGTTAGTAACTGAACCTTGGATAACTCCATCACTTTATGAAAATGCTGTCAATAACCACAACAATAATAAATCTATCCCAGTTGATGAATATACTTTAACTTCATTATTACGAGACACAATGGATAATGGTTCAATATATTTACAAAATCATTGGGACCAATTTTATAATGAAACTGATTTCCAACAAATTTCTCAATTAAAATTAAATTTAATAAGAATCCCAATTGGTTATTGGGCATTTGAATTATTACCTAATGATCCTTATATTCAAGGACAAGAAAAATATTTAGATTTAGCTATTGAATGGGCTACTAAATATAATTTATTCATACAAATTGGGATTCATGGATTACCGGGTTCACAAAATGGGTTTGATAATTCTGGATTATATACTGAAACTCCAACATGGTTAGAAAATGAATTGAATATGAATTTAACTTATCGATTAGTTGATTATATTTTAAATAAATATGGTAATCATACCACGATTCATTCTATTCAATTAGTTAATGAACCATTAGGATTTTTATTAAATAAAGAAAAATTATCAAATTTTTATATTTATTGTCTTGAAAAGATAATTCAAAAAAATATTAAAGCAAAATTAGTATTACATGATGCATTTTTTAATATTGAATCATGGAAAAATTTCCCTGGTGAATTCATATTAGATCATCATTTATATGAAGTTTTTTCACAATGGCAAATTGATTTAAATTTACAACAACATTTACAAAGTATTAAACATCAAGGTGAAAGTATTGTTAAATCTGGTCATCGTAGTATTGTTGGCGAATTTTCTGGTGCCCTTACAGATTGTGCTAAATATTTAAATGGGGTTGGTAAAGGTTCACGATGGGATGGTAGTGGTGATTTTGAAATAAATGATAGAAAACCCAATGATGATAAGAATCGAACTTGTGAAGGACATGATGATCCAAATAATATAATGTTTAAACTGGAGACAATGGATTTTTTAAAAGAACAATTTTATACATTTGAAGAAAAAGGCAATGGATGGATTTTTTGGTGTTGGAAAACTGAATCTACTTTGGATTGGGATATGAAAAGATTAAATGAATTCAAAATGTTACCTGATCCATTATTTCAATATAATTCAATGAATGGAAATGGCGTAGAAGAAAATGATGGATTTGGTCTACTGAATATTGATTTTCAAGATACCATACCAAAAGAATTTAGTGAACAAGAATCTTCAGAACAAAAATTTGACTATAATAGTAATAGTACAACTACTATGACTACTTCCAGTCCAAAAAAGAATGGTTGTTCAATTATAAATGTTGGTGAGAGTTGGTTGTGGATTATATTTGTATATTATTTGCTGATTTTTTAGTTGAAAAAAATGTAATAAATCTTTCCAAAAAAAAAAAAAATGGAGTACTTTTTTTTGTAAATTTAATAATCAAAAATCACTAAAAAATGGGATTGTTACATGTGTAGAATATTATTTACTCAATGTTGAGTGTTGTTATAATGGGTGCAAAAAATCAATTTGCATAGTTTATTCTTTTAATTAGTATATCTCGTAATCAATACAAATCTACACACACTTTAAAAAAAAAAAGGCTCAAAAAAAAAAACTAACGTCATCGCAAGATCAATCCACTCAACTATAACATCATCCCCCACCCCAAATCAACTCACAATGGTATGTAATCCAAATTATCTACTACTACTACTACAATAACTAAAAACTAGTTATACTAACTTTTCAAACAATAGGCAGGTATCAAAAAGAAAAGTTCATTAAGAGATAAATCTTCTAAAAGATCACAATCAGATAGAGTATCTCAATTCAAACAAGAATTAGCCAATGACAATAATAAAAATGTTACCCCTAATTCAGAAATAACTTTCTCCTCCTCCTCCTCATCATCATCATATCATGAAAATCCGTTTTTAAGATTAGCTAAAAGTACTAAAAAAGAAAAACAACAAGTGAAATCTGATAAATTTGTTAATAGATTAATTGGCGATTCCACCAAAATAAGTAAATCATCATTAAGAAGAAGGAAAAGAAAAGCTAGAGAACAATTAAAACCAAAATTAGATGATTTATTATCAAATCTACCCCTGACAAATAATGAAAAGGAGGAAGAATCCAACAACAATCAAGTAAAAGAAGAAGGAGAAAAAGAAGATAAAAATACCCATACCAAATTTATTACTAAGATTAGTCAAAATCATATTCCTAATCCTACTAAAGCTAGTGGGATTAAACAAATTATGAAACAAGAAAGTATAACTTTTACAAATGCTTTGAAAACTAGAGATTCTAATTTTTCATCTTTAAAAAGTATGATTCAACAAAATTTACAAAAATAATAAAGAAATAAAAAATTAGAAAGCTTAGTATTCAATGAATGGGAAGTTTGACTCAACCAAGGCAATAAAAAACTAAAAAAATAGGGACCAAAATACGAATAGGTTGGCATTTAAGTTGGCGGATTAATTGATCTTTAGAATGAAGTGATTAATTTTCCATTCTTTTATAACTAAAAAATCAACTTGTTAGCGATAATTTAACAAGTCCCTGATGACATGTATAAATTGAATATTGTAATATAGATATTGCCAACTACTGCTTGTTTGTTTGTTTGTCTGTTTTGTAGCTAAAGCCAGGATTTAACTTGGTATTTATATATAACTTGAATCCTCTTCGGCCAAAGAAAATAATGCATGCGTGTATATATGAAAAAAGTAGTGTTAATTACAACAAAAAAAATTATTATGTGCAGTGTAGTATATAGTAATCTCTCATTTAGGTAATTGACTTTCCCAAAACAGACACGCCACAGAAATGTATTTATAAACTAAACTTCACTCACTAAAAAGTGAATTAACACAACAATAATAATAGTAATAATCCCTGAATCAGATCAAGAAGGAGTAAATAGCTGCCAACACTGGGGAAGTATAGATTATTGCTTGAACCACATACCCAAGGTAGTTAATACATTATATTGATTGAAAAATTCTGTCTTATTCTTTCCCACTTTAAAATTATTAAACGAAATATTGATTTACAAGTAATTATACATAATACATAATTAAATTTGCGCTCAGGCGTGATAGTACGAAAATTCATGTTCTCTTGACGCCTCAATAAGAAATACAAATACAATTAATCCGATGCAAATTTTTCTAAGTCATTCGTCAAAATGTTCTGAAAAATTGGGTAGTAAATGAAAAATTATTTTTCAACTCTGTCTACTCCACACAATCAGTAACGAATAATTTCTATAATAATATTTCAATCCATTACTAACTTATTTTCCAGCATTGTTTAAAGAAATTTAAACTACAAAGAGAAAAAAACTTGTCGTATCCAATTATACTTCTTGACCTCGTCTTTTTGAACTTTAATAAAAGTATACGTGTAATTATCCCCGATACATCATTATTATCATTATGTAACTTGTAAATATAATTGAAATATTCGAATTATACCATAACTTTTGAGGAGGGAAAGTTCATATTAGTTAATTATGACAAAACAAGAGAGAACGACATTATTCCCACGCAAAATGTCGTAAATTATTTGCTTTTTTTATTTTTCGCGTCACGTTTCTCTCAATTTAAAATTCTTCTTTTTCTTTGTTTACATTTTCACATTTTTCTTGTTTTTGTGTGATCTATGTGCAACTCTCTAAAGTATCTAATTCACATTAGTTTCTGTTTATGGTCAATATTTTAAACATTAATCTGGTTAGAGGATTATAACCAATCAAAACTATAATACTCTTAAGTTGTCCTTTATCTTCTGTCTGTACAACTCATCATTTATATGAGACGAAGAGTTGAAAGAGAGTCAGACTAAATATTAATTAATTAACTTGAGTCATTAATTGTTACTCTAGGAACAGTAATTAATTTTATAATTAGATCTAGGTCTCAACTTAGCTAATACTTATAAGATGATTCTCTTCAATAACAACCTCTAACAGAGAGGAAGAATGAAAGAATATTCCATAAATGTTCATATCAACCTTCAATAAGCCAATGAGAATGTGTGAAGTGAGTGAGTGTGCGTGTATAAAAAAAAGATTCTTAAAATTTTAGTGTAACCACAAAAAAAAATAAACAAATGCATCAACAAAACAACAAAACAACAAAACAACAAAACAACAAACAACAAACAAACGAAGAACGAAAAAAAAAAAACACACACACACACATTCAGCTAAAAATTTTTCTTACTTTCTTACTTTCTTAATTATTATTCTTTTATAATTCTTATAGAATTAATATTCAACTTGTTCTGTGTGTGTGTGTGTGTTGACTTTCTTTCTTTCTTCCTATCTTTCTTTCATCGATTGTTGTTACAATTTAATTTGTTTATATCTTAATCTTAATCATTTAATTCTTATATTCAATCCAAAATTACATTCCCATCCAATTAATATTTTGTATCCTAATCCCATTGACTTTTGTATTACAATAAACAGCTTTTGAAATTTTTTCCCCAACAGTTCAATGCCACAAGATAATCCAGAATCAACCAATCTCACTGGTGATATTGGTAATAATAATAATAATAATAACAAAGGAGAACAACAACTGCCATTATCGGGGCAAGACATTGCAAAAAACAACCAAGACCACGATAATATTCAAGAAATACTACAGTCTGACTCGATTTTCAAAACTCCTGAACAAGTAGAAACTCATGATATTCTTTCCACATTAACTTCAAATTGTTATAATGAACAAGGTCAAGAACTTAATCTTCAAGGACATCAACAAATTAATATTCATCCAGATTTCTATTACAATAAACATAATGAATCTATATTTGACGATGAAAGAATATTCCCCTGTTTACCGACCACCAATGATAATGAAGATTTAGTTAAATACGATGAATTCAACCCTGAATTAATAAATCATGCCACCATAAAGGCTCTTATAATTCAAATGACTTCACCAGAAATTATTGATTATAGTTTAATTTGTGATTTTTTCCTTACTTATCGAATGTTTAGTAATAGTAATGAAATTATGAATTTATTACTTACAAGGTTAATTTGGGCATTACAATATCTTAATTC
>OKKB01000295.1_pt1 | contig 17223 bp, 3 predicted proteins | sample 1613931 | NCBI WGS metagenome assembly OKKB01 (sample SAMN04436893, study PRJEB24849) | human gut metagenome | biome: human gut; feature: NICU; material: stool | host: Homo sapiens | place: USA: Saint Louis, MO | collected 2012-02-08
TAACAGCAATGGTCTTTAACAATGTGGAACAACCAGCACCGGGTCTCCCCAAAACAACAGTAAGTTCACCAGGTCTCATAATGGCATCCATTGATTTCAAAATATCAAAATATCTTGAGTCATCATCTTTTTGGAAATGTCTGAAACCTTCTGTGGCTAATTTCCAAAGAGCATTAGTAACAGTAGGTTGATAATCTGAATCATTAGCAACACCATATGCTCTTAAATTTCTATATCCAATTCCCAATTTCGAAGGTTTATAATATTCAGGATCTGATTCAAACAATTTTCTTAAATTTTTAACCCAAAATTTGGCATTGAAATTTTCTGAATCGGGATTCAATTGGTCATTATTTATTTCTTCATGTTCATATGGATTGACCCCGGGCACTTCTGACATATGGGTTAAGTATTTCAATAAACCTGCTGACGAGTCATCTTTGAAAGAATCATGAGTGAAAGTTCTGGCTAAATTCTGAATGTTTTCACTTGTATGGGCATCAAACCCGTGGTATTCATTAATGGAATGGTTTTCTGAAGAAGAGTCTTGACTAATTGCCTTTTCTAATTTAGATTCATCTTGCGACGACATCTTAGAATCTGACATAATTTTTTCGTTTTTGACCTTTTAAAGAAATTATTAAATACAAAAAATAAATAGAATATATATGTGATATAAAAGAATAAAATGGAAAATATCTTAAAGGGTAGATCTCAACTTTTATATATAAAAATTTCTTCTATTGGTGTGGGATCCCCCCGATTAAATGATGATGAACTAAAAAAAAAAATTCAAGAAAATCAGTAAACAAGCAAAGTAAGTAACAAAATGAGTAAGTAGAAAGAAAAAAAAAGAAACATAAACATATGGTGTAACACAAAAACCTTTACTAGTAGTTACCAGTGGAAAAGAATTTGTTCTTTCGGGAAAGTTTCAATCAGTTGGCAATTTTCCGTTGAGCTCCCACTATCCGATCCCTACCCCCCCCCCATACAAATTTGTATGGAACAGAGTGAGGGCGGCTGTGTATTTGTGTGTGTGCACCCAAAAAAATATCCGATATCCGTCTCAACTATAACGGTGTTAATTTAGGATATTTTCTTTTAGTCTATATCGTAATGATTCTAATATGTTCTAATACATCTTTGTTTAATTACTACTACAACTACTCTATTATTCAGTTTTAAGCGATTCTGGTAGTTATTTTTGTAATTATACATTTGGAAGCAAGAAAGAAAAATTGTTATTTATGCATCTTTAAACCCAATAATAGAGGAGTAAAAGCGTTTCGGATAAAATAAACAAAATGGAAAATTGAATTCAGGTTCTTGACACACTTGCTACTCCTCTTACTATTACTGTTCGGATTTACTGTATTTATTATTTTAACTTAAATGCGAAAATGAAGTTAATTGTTGAAATTCTCGCAAAAAAAAATAGTATTAGAATTCTAGTTCCGATTCGATGTGATGTGACGAGGTGGCTGATTCAACTTTAAGGTATGTTCATTTTGTTTACAAAATTGAGGTAATGATAGAGATTATGTTTGGGTCACGCATAAACATTGAGAAAAAGAATTGTTACATATGATGTATATTCGATGACAAGAAATCTTCCACAGCTAAACTAGAGAGGAGGCGGCTTTACATTTTTGATTGAGACACTAACTCCGTATTTTTAAAAATAACGCACGGTGATACGGAGTACTTCTTTTTTTTTTTGTTTCTTTTTTTAGACCTGTTCGCCGGAAACTTTCCCTGTTAGGGAACATTACTAACAGCATCGAACAATTAATACTTATTGAGTAACGAGGATCTAACAAGGTTGGAAAAACTTCTAATAAATCCGAAATCCTTAATCAAACTATTGAATGCTCTTTCAAAACTTTATAAGAAGTTGAGGCGAAGCAACCGGCAAGAGAAATAAATGAAAATGTGTGGTAATGTCGGCAATAGTTGATTTGTTTGCGTGTTTCTTTGTTTTTTTTTCTTGTACTGTTTTGGGAACATTGTCATCATCGTCGTCAATCGGTCAAACACACCTCAATCTCATTTTTCTCTAATACTAAAAGTTCAATTGACTTTGTTCTTCGTGATTCGTTATAACGGTTGGATGGATTTATCTTGGGAAACTCTATGGCCCGTGAGTGGCAATTATTTGACACCAATAAATATTTTTCTAACAAAAGTAGAACATACTGAAAAAGCAAGGTTGGTTTTGCTGAAGATTCTCGAAAAACGAAAAACAACTGTAACGGTTGCAATCTTTTGGTTTAGTGTGTAGCACTATGTTTGAAATAAAGTAGGTATTGTGCTTGTTATTTTGTAGTAATTTTCTTTACATTTCTTGTATTGGGATCATTATTTTTAGTAATATTTGGCAAAAATTTTGATGAAATATTAGTACAACTAAATTGCTAATCTACTTTTAATACCATTACCAGAACAATTTCACTCTTACACAATTCTTCAATCAATTGAGTCTCTATACAGAAATAACAACCAATATATTGTTGTTTTCCCTACATAGGATGACTCACTTCAATTCAATTTTGCGTGTGACTTCAACCCTTCTTTGCCAACAATAAATCATTCAATTGTTTCTATCTTCAAACACCGCCAAATAAGCTCTTTATAAAGCATAATTGGTATATACTGGTCTCTGCTAACCAGCTGCAATCAAGTTGAATGAGATCAATTAACTATAGTGTTGTCTGATACACGTCTAATTGTGCAAAAGTACACACACAAACCAAAAGTGTGAGAAAAAAAAATCACTAAGGGACACGAAAAGTAAACAAATCTGAAAAACACGAAGGCTTTCAAAAATAGTGATCCAGAATATTAAAAACAGAATCTTTATTTGAAATTTAATTCAACACAATGGAAGAACTGGTCACACCCTTATTATCAGTCAATCAATTATATGACTGTATAATAGGCTTTCTACCTTTGAATGAAAATGTGCCGAAATTTACACAGTGTGAAGATGTATTGACCAAGTTTATATCTAACAACAACCAAGATACTTTGTACCTTATCAAGTCTATTGAAGAGAAAACATCCAGAATATCAAATGATCTTTCAGACTTGGATATGGGATTTAAAGATTTAGATACTTTTGTTATTATAATCAAATCTAAAGGTGAACTTAGGAATGATATACCGCTTACCCAACAGCTAAATATTATGAGTATTCCTATACCACAAGATGAGAACCACGAGACTAATGATCTGTTTGAAAAACTTCGATTAGCAGTTAGTTTAGGGTTGTCACCATATTTTGATTTCATTTCCACCAAAAATGAAGAATCAGCGTTGGCAACAACGAAAAAGAAATTTAATGAATTATCATTAGCATTACAACATTTACAACAGAGGATCCATATACCAGATTTATTAATCACTACTCATCCAAAGATCAAGATGTTGATTGCCGAGAAAGGAAGTGAATACCCGGATGAATTAATAGATGACACTGAATTTTTAAATGAGATAACATCAATTACTAACAATTGGGTTCGACAAATTCAATCCATCACTCGTTTGAACCATGAGCCATCGGATGGGGATAGTATTATGGAAGATATCCAATTTTGGAAATCTATGGATTTGGCGTTGATTTCTTTGAACCAACAAATTAACTCCCCGGAAGTGAACCTCACTCGAGAATTGTTATCCAAGGCCAAAAGATTTCATATTACCTTGAGTTTTGAAAATGATATTGGGCTAAAGGAAAAGTTAAATGAAACCAAGTTGTACAACTCCTTTTTAAGAGAACTTCCCATTAATGATTTGCTGACCATCACTGATGACGATGGGTTTCAGAAGTTTGACGATGCCTTGGCAAATATCTTCAGTCATTTAAAGCTAAAGTTAAACTTATTACCATTGGAAAGAGCAATGAAGTCTGTCGAAGTAATTTTAAACGATATCACCGAAAAATTTCAATCATTATTGGGTACCTATGATTTAATGTCGTTATCACTAGATAAGTTTGAAGAATTGATCAGTTTGTGCAACAAAGAATTGGATACCATAGAAGTAAATATTAAGTTTATAATCAATTTACTAAGAGAATTGTTGAGAAAACGTCAAGAGAAATTCAAACTAATCAAAATTGATCAAACCAAACTTGAAAATATTAAAGAAAGATTATTATATCTTAGACAGTTTAGACATAATCATCAAGATTTGATGACTGGGATTGAAAGTGTTTTACCACAAGAAGAGCAATTAGATCTGATTAGTAAGTTGAATGAGGCATATAACAAGCACATTATCAGTATCAACCCTGTTGACATATCACACCAGGGGAAGTTGATTTGGTCAATGAATGAACACGCATATCTTGAAGTGTTTCACAACTTGAATTCTTTACTTACGAAAAAGATAAACAAGTTTTTCAACAATGCTCATACATTTATTGATTTTATTACCATTTATAAAAACTTTTTCATTGGAGACAATTCAAATTCGTTGTTACTGCTGATCAGTGATGATCATAAATTGAGAACTTTAACAATAGCTGATAGAGAGATCCAAAGACTTGTTGAATTGAATTCAGATCATGTCCTGGAAACAAGTTTCTCCTCCATCACGTGGAAAATCCAACTTAGTGCTAAATTAAAGTTCTATCGAGACTACTTAGAACTACTTTTAGGGTTTAATTGGAAGAGTTATTCCGTGGGTACCAAAATCGATACCACCACAAACAAGTTATTGGAAAGTTTAGACCCAGTCACAGCAATTAATAAATGGGTCGACGAGGAAGTTAACCAGAATTTGCCTAGTGCCAATTTAGGAAAGATTTTCACCGTGTCGGAAAATTCACACGAAAGATTTGATTTAAATATCAATTTCAATTTTCAAATATTTGAAATTTACCGACAACTTAATCAATTGTACAATTTGGGATTTTCCTTACCAAGCTTAATAATACTACAATTCAAAAAAATCAATCAATTATATCCAATCACAAACATTATCAAGGATCATGTGCAATTGCTTAACAAACTTTTTAATATAGATCTACAAGAAGGTTATGGTAAAGCTTTTGGATTTCTTGTTGCTACTCAAATTAAGAAAGTAGAGGAAATGTTGAAAGAAACTATGAATATCGAATGGGTTCATTTATTACACGCAGTTGAGTTACACAAGGTTAATGATAATGATTTTAAATCAACTGAAAATTTAATTGAACATCGATCAATGAGACAATTGACTGAATTTCAGGATTCTGTAACCCAATTAAATTTACTGTTAATCAAATTAAAGAATTTTTCCAAATTCATGGATCAATGTAAGTTTTTATTAAGAACTGCAAATTTTGAATTTGCCTCCATTGAAGGACATTTGAAAACATTACAACTAGAATTCAATAATATTTCTTTAGAGAAAGTCGAGAATCTTGAAGGGTTAGCTGATTTAATTAACTTGGAAGTGCAAACTGTTTTGAGGGAACGATTACAAACTCAACTTTTCATTTTCAATATCAAAGCTATGGCTTATAATGATGAACAGGAAATTGAAATTTTTGAACTAGACAAATATTTATTGGAATTCCCCACTTTTAAACACTATTTGACTTTTAATGATGAGACATTTGTGATTGAGCCACCATTGAACACTGGAAAGCAACTGGCATTCAATCAATTAAATCATATTGTTTCCATAGTCGAAACACAACATATGATAAAACCACTTACATCACATTCTCAAAGTTTTTCTACTGTTGCTGAAGATGAAAATTCTATGAAACAACTTAATTTGGTTTTTGAGAAAATTGAAACTCTATATCAAGATGCAGAATTATATATTTCCAAATGGCAATTATTACAAAACCTATGGGAATTAAATTTAGATGATCCAGATGATTTTGCCAAATTATTTAAAGCTGATCAAAATGTGGAATCTTGGTTTCAAGTGGTTCAAGAGATTTTCAAATATAGAAACGTTTATGATTTGCCTGACCCAGAAAAGGCATTTGGAAATTTATTTGTGATTAACATCACTAAGATTCAACACAGAGTAGCAATAAAATTTGAAACTTTCCAAAAACTGTTATTAAGTAAATTTGCCAAAAAAATTGATCAAGAAGCCAATTCATTCAACCGTTTGTTGATCAATGCTAAACAAATTTTAGAAATGCCACTTACATTCCATGATAGTACAGAACAATTGACTTCTGGTATCGACAGTTACTTAAAGTATCAAAATAGTTTACAAAGTTGGAACTTTTTGTTGGAGACTTTTCAACTGGTACAAAGTTTTTTGATGAAACACAGATTCAAATTCCCTAATGATTGGTTATATACTGAACAATTGGAAAATAATATTTCAATGGTACAAGCTCTTGTTGCCAAAAAAAGTTTACTCATTGAAGAAAATCTTGAAATTGTTACTTCTAAAATCAAGGCAGAAGCTTTGAAAATTAATGATTCTATAAATTCATTGAATCAAAATTGGCAATCCAAAAAACCCATAGCAGGAAATTTGAATCCATCGGTGGCAATGATGGATTTGGATAATTTTCAAATGCATTTTTCAAAATTGACAGCCTATGTTGAATCATTGATTAATATTTCTAATCATTTAGATATACATATTGTTCCATTTGAAGATATGTCATTATCAATTGATGAAATTAAAGATCTTAAATCGGTTTGGTCTTCAGTTAATGGATTATGGGAAGAACTTGAAAGATTGAAAAAACTTAAATGGAGTGATCTTCAACCTAGACAATTACGTCACCAATTGGACGATTTATTAAATTCAGCAAGAAACTTACCAATGAATATAAGACAATATTCAGCTGTTGATGAAATCCAAGCTTCAGTTAAAACCCATTTGAAAACCCATCAAAAAATATCTGATTTGAAAAATGGTTCCATGAAACCTCGTCATTGGAAAATATTGTTAAGTCAATTAGGAGTACCAGATATTAAATTTGAAGAATTAATCGTTGGTGATGTATGGGGATTGAATATCACCTTGAATATTCAAACAATTAATGCCATGGTCGAGCAAGCCAATAGTGAAAAAACTATTGAAGAGAATTTAAACAATATCAACAATAACTGGGCTCTGATAACATTTGAATTATTCAATTATGAGAATAAATGTCGTTTAGTGAAGAATTGGGAACAATTAATTGATCAATGTAATACCGATATTAACGCATTGACAAGTATGAAAAATTCACCGTATTTTGGAGCCTTTGAAAGAGAAATCAGTGAATTGGAGAAAAAACTTACACAATTGTTTATTGTCTTGGATATTTGGATAGATGTTCAACGTCAATGGTTATATTTAGAAGGAGTTTTCGGGAATGAAAATAATGATCTCAAAAGTTTATTACCAATAGAAAGTTCAAGATTTACTAATATCAGTTACGAATTTTTAAACTTGTTGAAAAGAATTTATAAATTTAATTTAGTTATTGATATTGTTTTAATTACTGATCTTCAACCGATGATGACAAAGTGTTTTGAAAGCTTGGTGAAAGTAAGAAAATCATTAACCGATTACCTTGAAAAACAAAGAGAATTGTTCCCAAGATTTTACTTTATTGGTAATGAAGATTTATTAGAGCTTGTTGGTGGATCACATGATATCACAAGGATCAATAATCATTTGAAGAAAATGTTTAGTGGGGTTGAGAGGTTGCAATATGCCAAAGAAAGTTCTTGTATTGTTGGTGTTGTTAGTGAACAAGGTGAAGAGCTCGTCTTGCACAATCCAGTTTCTTTGATAAAGCATACTAGATTACATGAATGGTTAAGTGAATTAGAGCTTGAGATAAAGTTAACTCTTTCTCGTTTGGTCAAAGACAATATTAACCTTTGGCAAGAAACTGTGTTTAAAAAAGATGGCTTGGTATCTTTAATTGAAAGTATCCCTGCTCAAGTTGCTACTTTGTTACAACAGATTACTTTTACAAGTATAATTGAGGATCCAGCTAGCCTGCTTTCATCACTTCACGAAAGCTTATCTAACACTATTAAAACTCTTGTTCGTGCCATTGGCTCAGGAATAGAGGATCTTACAAGAAAGAAAACACAATATTTAATAATAGAAATAATTCATCAGAGAGATGTTGTCGAACAGTTGATGAATGCTGAAAATGAATCCGATAGAAAATTTATTCGAAATATTCAACAAAGGTTTTACTATGACATATCTAATACAGATTTACTCAAAAGCTTAACAATCAAACAAGCAAATTCCGAATTTATTTATGGGTTTGAATACTTGGGTATTCCAGAAAAATTAGCTTACACTCCATTAACCAATGATTGTTATTTAGCCATGTGTCAAGCATTATCTATACAACAAGGTGGTTCTCCTTTCGGACCAGCAGGAACTGGTAAGACAGAATCAATCAAAGCCTTAGGTCACAATTTAGGGAAAATGGTGCTTGTGTTTTGTTGTGACGATTCATTTGATTTCCAATCTATGGGAAGAATATTTTTGGGGTTATGTAAAGTTGGTATTTGGGGTTGTTTTGATGAGTTTAATAGATTAGATGATAAGATATTAAGTGCAATATCATCTCAAATTGAAAGTATTGAAAATGGGTTGAAAAATCCTGACATGGCAATATCTGTGTCTGAAAAGAATGTTAAAGTTAACCCAGAAACAGGTATTTTTATAACTATGAATCCTGGTTATGCTGGAAGAGTTGAATTACCGGAAAATTTAAAGAAAATGTTTAGAAGTTTTTCAATGGATTCACCTGATAATGAAATTATTGTGGAAATATTGCTTACATCACAAACATTTGTAAATTCCAAAGCATTGGCAAAGTCAATAGTTCCATTTTTCCAAGAGTTGGCATCCAACACTTCCAACCAATTACATTATGATTTTGGTTTGAGAGCATTAAAGAATACGTTAGTGAGATGCGGTCAAGCCAAAAGAAAGTCTACCAACGCCAATGCCAACGAATCTTTGGCTTTTGAACAAGAATTAGTCGTACAAAGTATTGTGGAAACAATTTTACCTAAATTGATTAAAGAAGACGAAATTGTTTTTGAAAAATTAAGAAACAAATACTTTGCAAATGTTGTTGGTAAAGTGCTTGACAAATCCAATTTAATTGCAGCACTTGAAATGTACTTTACAAAGAATGGAGTTCAGTTTGATGAGAAATTCATCAACAAGGCATTACAATTAATTGACATCCAAAACACTCATCATGGTATAATGTTAGTAGGGGAATCAGGATCCGGGAAATCTACTATCCTTGATCTGATTATGTATGCCTTATCGGTTGTGACCAACGTGGAACACACTAAAGTCCTTATAGATGCCAAAGTCTTATCGAAAGATGAGATTTACGGGAAGCTTGATTTGGTTACACGAGACTGGACAGATGGTTTATTTACCAGTGTATTAAGAAAAATGTCAGAGAATTTACGTGGAGAATTATCGAAAAAACTTTGGATAGTATTTGATGGAGATATTGATCCACAATGGGCTGAAAATCTAAACAGTGTTTTAGATGACAACAAGATATTAACCCTTCCTAACGGTGAGCGATTAAGTTTACCAGAGAATGTTCGTATTGTTTTCGAAGTTGACAACTTGAAATACACTACGCCAGCAACCATCAGTAGATGTGGTATTGTCTGGTTTGACGTATCATTGATCTCCTTAGATGCCCATTTACACAAATTGGTACATCAATTAAACACATATAAAATTACCAATGATGATATGATTCGTGACAACATGCTTGCTGATAATTTGAGAAAATCGTTTGTGGAAGAATTAAGCAACTTACTATCTTATAATGTTTTGTCTGGTATTTGTGAGGTTGCAAAACAAGCTGAGCACATAATGGAGTTTTCATTTCAACGAGCCATTGGTTCTCTTGAAGTTTGTATAAAGACTTATTTACGTCGGTTGTTGAACTTTGCCAATTCCAATGATAATGAAACAGTGGAAATCAAGAAATATGTTCAAAAAGCACTATTACTTTCAATAATGTGGGCATTTGCTGGAGATTCTTCTTATGAAGATAGAATTGAATTTGCAAATGCTATGAAAGATAAGAATATCCTTTGGGGAGTCGAGATGCCGCATGGAAATGTACTTGATTATGATGTTTCTTTACCTGACGGCGAGTGGTTAGATTGGAACACTTCCGTTGCATCAGTGGAACTTGAGCCACATCAAGTTTCAAACCCAAACACAATTGTCCCCACTTTGGACACTGTCAAGCATGAACAGTTTATATTTTCTGTTCTAAATGAGCATAGTCCTTTGTTGCTTTGTGGTCCACCGGGTTCCGGGAAGACTATGACGTTGTTTGAAGCGTTGAGAAAATCACCACAGTTGGAGTTGTTATCCCTCAACTTTTCCAAAGAAACTTCACCGGTGTCGTTGCTAAAGGCATTGGATCAATACTGTGAATATAGAAAAACAAATAGAGGCATCCAATTAGCTCCACGAATTAATGGGAAATGGGTGGTTGTGTTTTGTGATGAAATTAATTTACCCCAAGTCGACAAGTATGGAAACCAAAATGTTATTTCCTTAATAAGACAAATGGTAGAGCACGGTGGATTTTGGCGAGTCAAAGATAACCAATGGGTTTCATTGGAAAATATCCAATTTGTTGCTGCTTGTAACTCCCCCAATGATCCTGGCAGAAACAAATTATCTGAAAGATTTTTGCGTCATGTTCCTGTTATTATGGTTGATTATCCAGGTTATACCTCATTGACCCAAATTTATCAAACATTTAATATGGCTATCTTGAAATGTGCTCCTGATTTACGAGGATTTGCAAAAGCTATCACCGAGGCAAGTATTCAAGTATACGAAAAAACAAGAAAGAAATTAAACAGCCAAATCCAAAAGCATTATGTTTATTCGCCTCGTGAATTGACAAGATGGAGCAGAGGTATACTTGAAGCGTTAAAGTCACATATGTACAAAGACTTGAGTGCTTTCCTTAGATTATGGTATCATGAAGGGTTGAGATTGTTTTATGATAGGTTGGTTACTGATGATGATAAATCGTGGACTTTGCAAATGTTCAAAGAGGTGGCTGAGAATAATTTCCCTAACATTAATTTGAATGCTACTTTCAAAGAACCAGTTTTTTTCAGTAATTGGATGAGTTTGGATTATAAATCTGTGAATGAACAAGAATTAAGATCTTTTGTTTCACTGAGGTTAAGAGTTTTCAGTGAAGAAGAAATGGAGGTTGATTTGGTGTTGCACGATGAAATGCTAGACCATGCTTTACGTATCGATAGAGTTCTTAGACAACCACAAGGTCACATGATATTAGTGGGTCCCAGTGGGAGTGGGAAATCGACTCTTGCCAAGTTTGTTGCTTGGATCAATGGATTAAAAGTTGTGCAACTACACGTTAGAAGTAATTATGGCATTGATGATTTTGATGAAACTTTGCGAGGCATTTTAACACGCTGTGTTCACGGTGAAAAGATATGTTTTATTATTGATGAATCAAGTATTTTGGAAGCTTCATTTATTGAAAGAATGAACACATTATTGGCAAATGCTGAAATTCCTGGTCTTTTTGAAGGTGACGATCACACGTCGCTAATGAGCAAATGTTTGGAACTTTCTCATGCCCAGGGATTGCTATTGGATACTGATGCAGAATTGTACGATTGGTTCACTCAACAAATCTCGAAAAACTTGCATGTTGTGTTCAGTATTAGTGATTCGGTCGAATCTAACAGTCAGTCGGTTATTTCATCACCTGCATTATTCAATAGATGTGTTCTAAGCTGGATGGGTGATTGGTCTGATAGGTGCTTGTATGAAATTGCTTCCTCGCGTATTAGCACTGTCCCTCTTGACATTTCAAATTATGTTATCCCCAACACCTTTGCACCATTTTTATCTAATAGAAGGGCTAAGAATTTGAGAGATGCGATTGTTGATACTTTGGCTTTTATTCATCGGTTTATCCCAGACCATAAATCAACATTGTCATATAGAAGAACACCAACTGATTTTTTGAATCTTGTTCAAATGTTTACTGATTTATTCAATATCAAGCACAAGGAACTAGAAGATTCACAACGACATATTACTGTTGGTTTGGATAAATTACGTGAAACTGTTATTCAGGTGGATAAGTTACAAGGTATGCTTTCAGAAAAGGAAAGTATTTTGAAGATCAAGGACAAAGAAGCCAAAGAAATGTTGAATAAATTACTTACTGACCAAAATGAAGCAGAACGGAAACAAGAATTCTCAATTGCAACACAGGCTGAACTTGCGAAACAAGAAAAGGAAATTGAGAAACGGAAACTGGTTGTGATGAAAGATCTTGAATACGCTGAACCAGCTGTTCTTGAAGCACAAAGAGGAGTGCAAAATATTAAAAAGCAGCATTTATCAGAAATACGTAGTATGGCTAATCCACCTGCAGCTGTCAAAATGACGATGGAATCGGTTTGTATTTTATTAGGTTATGATGTTGGAACTTGGAGAGATGTTCAGTTGGTGATTAGGAAAGACGATTTTATACCAAATATTGTTTCTTTCAATAGTGAGGAACTGTTGCCTGTGGAACTTCGTGAGTATATGGAAAGGGTTTATTTGACGAGAGAAGATTACACATTTGAAATTGTTCATCGAGCAAGTAAAGCATGTGGTCCATTGGTGCAATGGGTCCAAGCACAGTTGGCGTATTCTAGAATTCTTCAAAGTGTGGGTCCATTACGTGAAGAAGTTGAATTGTTGGAACAAAAGACATTGAAGACAAAAGCACAATTGACAGCCATTGATGAAATGATTTTCGAGTTGGAAGAAAGTATTGAAAAGTACAAAGATAGTTACACTGAGTTGATTCGGGAAACAGAGAATATAAAAACGGAAATGTCATTGGTGCATAAAAAGGTGGATAGAAGTACTGCTTTAATTAAGAATCTTAAAGTGGAAAGAGAGAGATGGAAGGAATCTGTCAAGACATTTGGTGATAAAAGAGACAAATTAGTTGGCGAGGTGTTGTTGGCTGCTGCTTTTATTGTTTATGGTGGACTTTACGATCAGAAAGGTAGAGAAATATTATTGAAAACATGGAGAAATAAATTAAAAGAGTCGGGAATCCCATTTGATAAAACGCTCACCATGTCCAGTTACTTGACTACCTCGAAAAAAGCTTTGCACTGGACAAATTGTGGGTTGGTTAATGATAATATTAATATTGAAAATTTTGCATTATTGGAATGGTGTCAAAATCCTGTTATAATCGATCCAAATGGTGTGATTGTGGAAATTTTATCGAAGGCGTCGTCAAAACTGGTCACAGTTACCAGTTTCTTAAGTGATGGGTTGTTCAACCAATTGGAGAATACATTGAGGTTTGGTGGTGTGATAATTATCCAAGATTGTGAATATTATGATCCTTTGTTAGACACGGTTTTAAGAAAAGAAATACACAGAAATGGTGGTCGAATGATGATTAGATTAGGTGATCAAATTATCGATTATTCTTCTGAATTTAAGTTGATATTGGCTTCAAAAGAATCTGGGTTGGTTTTGCCTCCATCGGTAGCATCAAGAGCGTCAATTATCAACTTCACAGTTACAAGTGGCAGTCTTGAAAACAGAGCCCTTGATATTGCTTTGAAAGAAACACGACCTGATGTTGAGAAAGAAAGAACCGATTTGGTTATGCTTAATGGTGAATGGAAATTACGTTTGCAGACATTGGAGGAAGAGTTGTTGGATTCTCTTAGTACAACTCCAGGTGAAATTTTGGATAATGATAACGTGATGAACACTTTGGAGACTCTTAAGAGCGAGACAGATGGGTTGAATGAAAAATTGGCACATTCGGGAGAAGTCATGAACCGAGTTGAAGAGATAAGAAGTAATTACAGCGACGTGGCCAAGAACTTGTCAGGAATATATACCATTTTTGAATCACTTGGTCGTCTTAATCATTTTTACAAGTTTTCATTGACGAGATTTGTTAATAATTTTGCACATTTATTACGTGTGAATATTAAATTATCACCATCTGAGTTTATTATGGAATTATTCAAGGATTCCTTTGCACGTATTTCCACGTCATTGCAATATAAACACAAAATTGTTTTGGCTTTGGTTTTGTCTACTGCTTATTATATGGAGGATATTGGTGATCTGTACAAGACTGCATTTATGAAGATGTTAAAGTTGATTGTCACTGATAAACTTCCAAACAGTATTAGCGATGTGTTTGATGTGTGTCTAGCAAGGAGAGAATCCGGATGGGATGTTGAAAAAGTACTAGAGCTGAATCAAGACAATCTGGTTTTGCAGATCCTTTCAGACTTGCTTTTAAGTTTTGGCAGCACAAAAAACAAAGAAGATTTTGTTGATACTTTTAGTAAGATTAGTGGGTTCTTGTATAAAGATGGAGAAGCCCCATATTCATCTCCTTACGATTTAAACTATTGGATAAATGATCTGGGAATTAGAACTATTATTTTGACGTGTCCAGAAGTTTATGATGCTTCTTACAAAGTTGAACAAAGTGCTCGACAGTTTGGGAAGAAACTAGCTGTTATTTCAATGGGAACAAAAGAAGGAATTGAAATGGCAAATAAAGAAATTGAAGCAGCTTCTATGTCGGCACGTTGGGTTTTGATTCAAAACATACACATGGCGCCATCATGGATATCACATTTTGAGAGTCAGCTTAGTAATTTACATGCCGAATCAAAAATATTCTTGACATGTAAAAATACTTCACAAGTTCCAATTGGGGTCATATCTCAATGTAAAGTATTGAATTTTGAAAATGAAGTGGGCATTCAACGACTTGTATTGGATACTTATAAATCGAGTTCTATGGATAAGAGAGAAAGAATTGAGCGACATGTTTTGTTGCTATTGATTTGGTACCATTCTGTCATTCTTGAAAGAGTAAGATACTCACCTGTATCGTTCAAGAAGAAGTATGATTTCAATGACTCCGATTATACCTGTGGTGTTCACATTATTGAAAAAGTGTTTGAAAGCTACGATGGTAAAACTGAAACCATTCCTTGGAATGAGATTAAATATTTAATTGGAACCATAACTTATGGTGGTAAAGTTGACGACAAAGAGGATTTAGAATTTTTAGAGACTTTTGCTGGTGCTATTTTCACTGAGAGATCATTTGATCTGAATTTTAATTTGATAGAGAATGAATTAACTAAAGAGAACAATGAAGTTTTGCTTTTGCCAGATACTACAGAAGAGATCGTATCATGGATCAATAAGTTGCCTTATGACACACCATTATCTTGGATTTACTTGTCTGATGATGCCAATCTGTTAGTGAAAAAACAACTTGGATTAGAAATCGTGGAATCTGTACTTGATCTATCTGAAGATTTATAGATTTTTAGTTTATATTTTAATGAAAGAAAGATAATTGTATTTGTATATTACTTTTTACAAGATTTGATACTTTTATAATAATATTGTCCCTGAAAAAAAAAATATATTAACAGATAGATATGCAATTATAACCCCCCCTAAATTTACCATTTTTCTTTTTTTATGAACACTATATTACAAATGTATAAACCAAATTGTAGTCTGGTATATTAATTCTTGATTAAATAATTTATTCGTCATCTTCTTCCAAAGTTTGGGCAGCAATACGGTCCAAATCTCTTTGACCGTTTTCAGAGATTCTTCTACCACCTTTTGGAGAGATTTCCAAAACACCAATCTTTTGTAAAGCTTGGACACATTTTCTGTTGATAGAACCGGAAGCATCAACGTGTTTGTGTGGTCTGAAACCTCTGTTTTTAGCACCACCGTACAATTTGTTCAAAGCACCAACACCAACTTGTTTTCTCAAGTAGATGTGTCTAGCAATAGAAGCAGCTCTTTTGTAGAACCAAGTTTCGGCTTCTTGTGGTGGCAAGTCGTTACCGGCAGAGGTCTTGACAATGTCAACGTAACCTGGAACTTCTAATTTACCTTGTCTTTGCAAGAATTGAGCGTAAGCGTTAATGAAATCTTGAGCTGGAACGTCTCTGAACAATAAGATGTATTTGTTAGTAAATTATTCATCAAATATCATTAGATATATTGCAAAAGATAGTGGTAAGTTGATAATGAAAGAACTATTCTACAAGACTACTGTAATACGTGGCTGCTTATGGAATGGGTACATTAGTGTTCAAAAAACAATTTCCTTTTTTCTCAATAAAACAAGATATCATTATGCTTATTTAATGTAAACTCATTTGTTTGATCTAAAAGTTCATATCTTTGAAACACAAGTAATAGGAGCTGAAATCAATTAATGATCCGCTCCCCCCATCCACCACGACAGTAGTACGAATATTCTTCCCATTATTCATACCGTTTCAATTGCAATAGACACAGTGAATCACATACCTAACTGATACACCTGGCATTATGTCTATTGGCTATATTAAGTGGTGAAGAAGAAGAGAAGAAACAAAAGAGTTTTGGTGTATTTTTTTTTCAGTCCACAAATTAAATTATACACAAGCTTCGTGCGAGACTACTGAGAGAGAATGAGAAAAAAATTTCAATAAATTCCATTTGGTCGTGCAAAATAAGATCTTTAATTAGGGCTATAGCCCTAATTCATAGTACTTTTTGATTTAATGCAATACATTCTTTAATAGAAGCAGAAAACAACCACCAATCAAACTAGTAGAGATGTTTGGATTATTTTATATTGATTTGACTGTTTTTCAAGATTATTACATTATTGTAAAGCGTGTTTATTAGGTATATAGAAAACGTGCACACTCAGAAATGTGGTGGTAAAGAAATCTCGTTTGAACAGTAATTTTAAAAATGTCACAAGTTTCGCATGCACTAAATGTAAAGATGTTTAAAAATTGAAAACATGTATAAGCATGTACTTGCCCTATTCATTAGCGATTGGTAAAGCCAACATGTACTGCTTGGGATTGTGGAATCAATTTGTAAATGTGCCTGTTTATTTTTACTTATAAATTATTTCTTCGTGATTTTTCCAACTAACCGATTCTAAGGTTTACTCTGGTATTATTGGATTGTAAACCGAGTAAACCTGGTTTAATCGTTACTGACAATGTATAAATAGCGAGTCAATTCTTTAGAAATTGGCGATGTGTTTATAAATTAATGTTATAATGTTTTATCTTGTTTATTCAAACTAAGTTTTGTGTAAAGATTTGATCGTTAATGTCTATTTTTTTACTTAAATATAAAAGAGGAATT
>OKKB01000296.1_pt1 | contig 17201 bp, 13 predicted proteins | sample 1613931 | NCBI WGS metagenome assembly OKKB01 (sample SAMN04436893, study PRJEB24849) | human gut metagenome | biome: human gut; feature: NICU; material: stool | host: Homo sapiens | place: USA: Saint Louis, MO | collected 2012-02-08
CCCCCCCCCCCCCCCCCCCCCCTATTAATCATAAACGTTCTGGTAGAAATGGGTCCCGTTGGTTTCTTTATCTATAATGTAATTAAACCCATTGATAATCAACTTTTTCATGTTCAATTTAAAGTCTAGGTCACCACCGTCTTTAAGCGCAATATTGATATCCACACTCTCAGCATTACCACGGTTCAAGTTGACAATTTTCTCAATCGTTTGATTTACGTAGTGGCCAATACTTTTGGGAACCCCTTGATACGTCACTTTGTTGAAACGACAAACTGCTGGTGAAGTAGGCTCATAGTCCACTTCATCGTACTCTCCCTGATCAACAGTTTGTATGTCATAGCATTTAAATGGTTTGTTGTTGGTATTTGTATGAAAATCCCAAAGGGTGTTTACCAAGGGAAACGATAAATGGTTTAATTGTGTCAATAACTCGTCCTGTACCATTCGATAATTCAACTGTTGTCCGACCTCACTTAATAAATGCAGAGCATTCATGTCTTTGTATCGTTTTGCATTGGTGGATGCGTCATAGTACTTGTGGTACATCATAAACTCGTCCAAATCTCCAAGGTATATTTGGCAGTGTTTGCATTTGCACCCATTGAATAACACTGTGTTCATATATTGTTCATAGCCAGCAAACGATTGAAACAAGTTGGGGAGAATAAGCACTATGTTGTGGGAGTTTATAATTTTCGGCAAGGTCAGCATAAACATCTCCCAACGACGGTAGTAGTTGCCTTCGCTCCCATCCTCTAAGTTGCCAATGTTGGGGATACTGTGTTTGATGGATAAGTACATTAAATCACATATAGTCAATAAATTTGTAAGGAAATTGAAAACATTCAAATCAAAAAGTTCATTCTCTCGATGAGTTGGGTAGGTGTCGCCTTGCACTATAGAAAGTTTCTTGAGATTAGGTGTTGGGGGGATTAAGTTAAAACAATCAATCACGTAATCGTCATCGTTCCGTGGGGTATAGGCGAGTATCAATTCTAATTGGGTAATTTTCTCCCAGTCTATCAATCGCACCAACTTGGCATTCAACGCCATATCTAAGCTAAAGACAAATTTGAATTTCGTCAATTGCAAAACATGGTTTTTGAGGGTGAACACATTTTCCATTATCCATGACCAATACTTTTGGGTGTTGTTGGGCAAAATCAACGAGGTGAGGTTGAACTTGTGAAGGTTTGGTAAGTGTGTATTTTCTCCAATAAGTAACTCTTCGATTTTGGGGGTGGCTTCAATGGGGAGCTCGTCAACAACGACAGATCTAAGTTTCAACCGTGTCAAATCAATGAGTTGTCTGATTTTGTAATCGCCAATATAAAAAGTATCCAAATCAGCAAGTAAATCCGCCAAATTCTGTAACTCTTCAATAATTGAGTCGCTAAAATCAGATAATTCACCTAATACGTGTATCTGTTTGATGTACCCGATCAATTCCCGATTGATAGTCATCGATTGTCGTAACACAACCAACCTCGCATAAATCATTTTCAAGTTCAATTCCTTGCTCACCACCTTGCCATCTGGATTGCTGAACCCGTATATAACTGTTCTTGTAGAGTCTTGGAAGTCTTTTTCACGGTCTTTTTCGTTGGGCCTGAGTGGTGGGTTGTATTGGATGGTGATATTCTTATACAATTGCTGTAAACATGGCTGATAGAATTCAAAATTTGCCAATGATAGGTTGATGAGTGCTTGTTGCGGTAGATATTTGATTATCGACTTCTTAATAGGTACAGGCAAGTCAATCAAATTCATGTTGTCAGTGGTTAAACGTAGGAGTATGCAAGTACAGGTGTTTTTTTTTCATAATTTTGAATCGCACCATATTGTTTGCCCAACAAAACGGCTTACGGCACGTGCACACGACAAATCGCCAACAAAAGTGGGTGCAACAGCAATACGCAGAATGCAGTGGCCTGGTTATAGGACTAATAGAGTAGTGGTTATGCTTGTATTGTAGGGGTAATATTTTTAAGTGCAATAATTTTAGCTATGTTTTGCAAATTTTTGGTGCAAAAAAGTTAGCGCTAAGTACCATTAACTGGAAAAGTTATACACCTGTCACATAGTTAGCTCAATTTAAGTGATGTTGCTCAGATAGACCGAATGTGACAGGTTAAGTTACCATGTTATTTACGACATAATAATCTAAGTACACAGAATGCAAATAATGTTTACACATCTAATCTATTTCTTGAGAGAAGTACTACATGTGGACAGAAGTGAAATATATTTTAGATGGGCTTAATTAATGGGACGAAAATATAGTTAACATAGAGAAATCAAATCAACTAAAGGTCGAAGCAGCTCATAGAGCGACAGATAAGGAAAATGGAAGTTGAAGTGATGTTATTTCGATTATTTTGGTGATAGGATCGTAGCGCTTGTCACGACGTAGCTAATCTCAGTGCATACGTTCAGCAGTTAATTTAAGATAATTTATAGTATAGTAATTTTTATGGGATTTCCATTAGTATTCAATTCCTCTGACTCAAGTTGAACCATTATTCATGAATGGTTACACATTTAACTCCTTTTACCAGTGATAATATTCACCTTAAATGCTCTCAAGTATATAGTACTTTCATTTCTCTAATTAAACCTAAATAATATAAAATAATTCTTTTTCTTCTTCTAAATATTTCTCTTAAATAAAGTAGTTTATGTGCAAAATAGAACGGATGTGTGTCCACCAATTCTTATTACACTTACTTTAAGTTTCTGTTACCCTAAAATGTCGTAGGCAATTACTTGCAGTCATTGTGCATCATTTGTAAGATGTTGAGTAATTGTCTAGATGTCGCACTTGACGTGATAAGCCTGTATTCTTGGTAATGTTGCCGGAGTGTGTGGCAGCACTGAGGACTGCATAGTAGGTGATTCTTTATGTATTGTCTTTAGCGGGGCTATCGGATAAGCTAGTGAGCCACCGACTGATGGTCATTGACGTTTATGAGTCAATCAAAACTGTCTTTGTCTTATCCCCCCCCCGTAAGCTAGAAGTGGAGAAGACCGAATGCGGGTTTGATGCTATCCAATTAATGTTATATAAATATGAGTTTCAATCCCTCTGCGATTGGAAAAAGGAGCTAACGATTCTAGATTAGATAATCATACATAAATAGTTAATATACAATTCCTCTACACAGTGTACTTATCAATTGGTGAGTGCAAAGTACACTTTAGCTTATTTACTAGGCTGTAATATGAGCTCTTCTTACATTGAGCTGTTCAAATGAAATTCACTAAAGTTTAAAATAGTGACAAGAATACACTGTATACCACAAAGCTCTATGTATAGTGGTTATATAGGACTGGTACTAGACTGGTCAGGACACTACGTGGACTGACTAGCTCGGATGAAAAGACTTACATTCGACACCAAGCACGGAGTTAGTTTCCACTCCATAAACAGATGTAAGGGAGGTGGGTAGTGTCACGTGTTTCTTAGCCTCGGAAGAGATCTAGTATGTGAAAGAGAGAACAGGAGAAAAAATATATTCTTATCTATTACTTTTCTTCTTTAACTAACTAACTAAGGAAATTAATTAACTAGTTTACTACTGTTGGTAACTAGTGTCATTATATATGACTTGGAGGGCATGTGGATCATTATTATACTATCTTATATAACTAGTAAGATCGAATCCATTTGGCAGAGCAGGCTGACCGGCTTTTCATAGCGAAATACTGGCATCGCAATAGACTTCTATTGTGTAATATACATTTTTACTGTTAAATAGTCTATTGTGATAAGTAATTAAATAGCAACTTTGTCGGCTCAAAAAATTATACAGCCGACACGGCTATATAGCCTTTACACACTGCAACTAAGATCTTCGCCACATATATCGGGGGCGGGGGGTTTACTTCAGGGTTGGCTCCGCGCACCATAACAATTTTTCCAGTAGTGCGGCTGTTTCAGTTTGAAACATCTTGTCTTATATAGAAGTATATCCTAGGGTTGTATTTATAATAATATTCTTGTTGATACATTTACAACCAACTAGTAAACAAATTTGAATGGTTATATGTAAAATGTTTGTTAGTGACGATATATCCAGGCTCGTCAAGTTATTACCGAAAATTTCAAATCCAAAAATAAATTTTGAATCAGCGGAGATATCGAATTTAGATCCGTCAACAATAACTATAAATGCCACAACGATTTTCGCCATAATTAGAATTAGCCATGTATTTTCCCTAGCTATCAACCATGCCTGCCTCAGGATCCATATCAAGCGAAGAACCATTGATGACCCTAAAACCATATGAAGGTATACCTACAATTGAAGGCGATGAGCAATACTTGCAAAACTACTCCACAGCCCAAGCGGGTGAAAATGAACTTTTACGAATTGAATCCAATGTCCAAGCATCAAAAGCCTTGTCGAGAATAATATCAGATAGTGATCCTGTTTTACAACGTTCGTTATTGTTAAACGAACCACTACCTCTCATGGGTGGCGGAAGACCGTACCCACCATTATTAGGATCCCGTGACCCGTATGCTGTTACCTTTGATGGTCCCGATGACGCTGGATTCCCGCAAAATTTCCCTTTTTGGAAGAAGATGGTGTACAGTTTGGGGCCATTATTTACCGCATTATCCGTTTCCCTTGGGTCAGCAATGTTTTCACAAGCCAGTCCCGAAATCATGGCAATCTATCACATTGGCGTAACACCGGCCGCGCTAACTACTGCATTGTTTGTGTTTGGTTTCGCTAGCGGCCCAGTCATTTATGGACCCTTATCGGAATTGTTTGGACGAAAAATCATTATGGTGATTTCCAGTTTTTTATATGTGTGCTTTTCATTTGCTGTTGCCACAGCCAAAGATATTCAGACAATTATGATATGTCGGTTTTTCTCTGGGTTTGTTGGGTCAGCAGCGTTTGTTGTTTCTCCAGCTATTTTTTCAGATTTATTTCTGACCGAGCAAAGGGGTACCGCTATTTCGACATTTGCTGGGGTGCTTTTTGGTGGTCCCATGCTTGCCCCGATATTTGGTGGTTTCACGGTTAAAAACTCTAGTTTGGGCTGGAGATGGACAGCTTATTTTTGTGGTATAGTTGCCTGCTTGGGGTTGGTGTTGAACGTGTTTTTACTTGACGAAACACACCACCCAATAATCCTTGTCAAACGTGCTGAAGAGTTGAGAAGAAGAACAGGAAACTGGGGGATTTATGCGCCACACGAAGAATTGACTTTGAGTTTGAAAGAAATTGTTGAAAACAACATTGCTCGACCACTTAAAATGTTGTTTACTGAATCGATTTTGTTTTTAGTGAGTATTTACAATGGGTTTATCTATGCAATGTTGTACTGTTTATTGACAGCCATGCCGTTGATTTTCCAAGAGGGGTACGGGTTCAGAAGAGGGGTGGCCGAGTTGCCCTATTTAGCTATGCTTCTAGGTGTTTTTATCGGGATTGCAGCACTTATCTTATTTGAACAGAGATACCTTAAAGCAATGGAGAAAAACAATGGTAAACCAATTCCAGAAGAAAGGTTGCCGCCAGTTTTTATTGGTGGGATATTTTTTATAATCGGTATTGTAATACTCACAGTAGCTGGTGATTTCCCGAAAAAAGTTCACTTTATGGTACCCACTGTGGGTGCTGGGTTTGTTGGGTTTGCGTTGATGTTGATTTTCTTGCCCACGATGAACTATGTGATAGACTGTTATTTGTTTGTTGCTGCGTCTGCTTTGGCCGCCAACACATTTTTGAGATCAGCTATGGCAGCTGTGTTTCCGTTGTTTTCTCATCAAATGTTTGTCAACTTGACAAACAAATATGCTGGCACAATCTTGGCTGGTCTTGGTGTGTTGCTTTTGCCTGTGCCAATTGCGTTCCGTGTGTATGGTAAAAAGATTCGTGAAAACAGTAAGTACGCGTATAAGTAAAAGTATGAAGAATTTTTTTTTTTTTTGGCAAGTTTTTTCTTTTTCAGAACCAACAACAATGGATTATGATGATGACGATTTAGACTATAGCTCTCATGAAGAAGAAGAGTTTGATGAGAATAAGTTGAATAATGACAAGTACGACTTGTTGCATGATACGCTTCCTGCACTCAAGGAGAAACTAAAGTCATACAACGACGAAATACCAGAATACGATTTGAAGGAGGCGTTATACTACAACTATTTCGAAATAGAACCCACCGTCGAAGAATTAAAATCAAAGTTCAAAAAGAGTATGTATTGATAAGTGTCTTCCATGGACTTCTCAAAGAAAAAGAGCAACGAAAAAAAAAACTTGCCATCGACATTACTTCTTTGCTACACTATGTCGAAACTAGCACAACTAGCTAAAGCAAGATCACAAAGGCCCGACTCATCAGTGCCCCGATCTATTGCGATACTTGATAAGTTGACCAATACAACTACACCAGTTAGGCAACCCAGAAAGAGAAAACCTTCGCCAGAAGTTAAACAACCAAAACCACAGCCCACGCCTACCATTACGTTTGGCATATCTGTTGATGATTCCATACTTTTGAGCCAACCTAGAGAGGATGTGTCGGTATTTTGGTGTCGAAATAGCTCAACCACCGAGAACCACAAAAGAAGACGTCTTGACTCTATCTACCAACCCATTACTAACCTATCTATAGAGAAAATCACCAAAGCCAAAGAGAATTTCACCCAGCCATCGCCTGACGATGTGGTACTAAATGCCCAGAAGCAAGCATTTGAAGGTGTAGCCAACTTGAAGATTGCCCCACCGAAACAAACCAAACCATTCAAGAAAGTCGATATCAGCAAAGCACTTTTATCCCCCGATTATGCTAAACCACGCAAGTCTTTTGTTGTTATTGGGCATGTCGATGCAGGGAAATCCACATTAATGGGAAGACTTTTGTATGATTTTGGAATTATTGATGCCAAGACAGTTAACAAACTAGTTAAGGAAGCAGAAAAGGCCGGCAAGGGATCGTTTGCACTTGCTTGGGTGATGGACCAGACTGAAGAAGAGAGGTCGCATGGTGTTACTGTTGATATATGTGCCACTGATTTTGAAACTGACACCACCAAATTCACTGCCATTGATGCTCCTGGACACAAGGATTTTGTTCCGCAAATGATTAGTGGGGTATCGCAAGCTGATTTTGCGTTGTTGGTTGTTGATTCGATTTCGGGCGAGTTTGAGGCGGGGTTTGCGTTAGATGGCCAGACCAAGGAGCATACAATTTTAGCCAAGAATTTTGGACTAGAGAAGATATGTGTTGCTGTTAACAAGATGGATAAGGAGAACTGGGATGAACATCGATTTGATGCTATAAAGAGCCAGATGACAGAGTTTTTGACCAGCCCGGAGGTAGACTTTGATAAGAGTCAGATAGATTTTATTCCGATTTCGGGGTTGACGGGGAATAATGTTGTCAAGAGAGATTTGTCGGTGGACTCGTTCAAATGGTACGTGGGCCCGACTTTGGCAGAGTATATTGAAGGGGTGGAAATTGATGCTGGGTCTAGAGACAGTCTTGCATCTGAGCCATTTTTTTTATCGGTGCATGATGTGTATAAAGATAAAGGGGAATTGAAAGTGAGTGGTAAAGTCAGTAGTGGGGTGATATCTTCTGGCGAAACGATTGTGGCCTTGCCAAGTGGGGAATCATTGCAAGTGCAATCGCTAAAAGTTTCGAAAAAACCAGTTGACTTTGCCATATCTGGTGAGTTAGCACAAATAGCATTCAAGACAAGCCAAATATCCAATGAAAGCGTTGATCAGATTAGAATTGGGGACTTGATTACCAAACCAGGGTCGCCAGTGAAAACTGCGCACAAACTTTTAGTGCTGCTTCATTTGTTTAACATGGACAAGCCGTTGTTGGTGGGCACGCCATTTGTTTTGTTTAGGAATAATACCCAAGTGCCAGCAAGGGTTTCCAAAATTGTCGAAGTTGTCAATGGCAAGAAGAAGAAGAAGGTATTGCATTTGGTTTCAAGGCAGACTGCGATAGTGGAGATTGCACTTACCAATGCATTGCCGGTTACAAAATTCGACGACAATAAAGTGCTAGGCAGAATCGTTATAAGAAGAGAGGGTACAACTATTGGCGCAGGTACGGTTATTGATTTTTCAGAATGATACATAGTCTACCAACACTAATAACACACCTAGTACTATACATAGCATGACCAACATATTAGCACCTCTTTTATTCTTTTTCGTAGCCTGACTTAATGTCCGGTTCCCCATTTGGACTTCTGTTTGAACATCAGCATGTGAGTCCATCAACGACTCGATCTGTTGGCCCTGGTCTTGTAGCTTAAATGCCAATTCGTTTTGGATGTTGACGATGTCGAGTATTGACTGCTGCACTTTTTCGACTTGTTTCAATTGGCTAGTTTTCATATTGAGAAATTCCTGGTTTTCCGTTTCAAGTTGTTGGATTTGTTGTTGGGATAGTTCTGGTACTTGCTGGATTTGGTCTAGTGTGGGAAACACATCCTCCAACTCCTCGCCGTCTTCAAAGTTTTGGAAGTTTAACAAGTTTAGTTGTCGTTCACGAGCCAATCTTTTTTGTTGGATGTTTTCAAAGCGTTTGTTTACATGGTTGAGTGTCTCCATGAGGAACCGCAATATCTGCATACGATGATTCGCCAATGTCTCAAAGTATATGTCCTGGTCGTTGGATTCGTCTAGGAAACTGAACCACCCGCTAGTCTTTGGTAGTAACGACTGCCTCTTTGTTTCGTATGTCTCCAAATGATTTAATCGCTTGTACATTTGCTGGACCTTGTAATTGAACTCTTCGTCGATCTTGTTTTTGTCGTCAATCGACCCAGCTAGTTTCGTGTCATCGTTTATGGCTAGATAACTTGATTTGGTTTCGTTGATGAACTGGTTCAAGTTGGTCAAGACATGGAAAAAGGCGGTCGTCTCCTTAATAAATGTGTCGTTAAGGTAGTAAGGTTGTTTGGCTGTGGTTGGCTGAGTCTTGTACTCTTGCTGAACGATGTCAACACACTGACGGAATAATGGTGTTAAGTCGGTCATTGAAGAAGTGAGTTGTCTTTTTTTTCTAATTTTTTGTTGCTGCACACACTATTTATCCAGAGAAATAATCAACACATTTAGTTACCTCGATTGCGTCTTTGTGGTTGGCGGTTGCGACTTCAATGGTTTTTGTATCGTATAGAATGTTCCACCTACCAATAAACTCCTTTCCTTCGGGGTTCTTGGTGGTTTCATTGTAGAGCTTTTTCTCATCGGGTGAAAAGTTTACGTAGACCACGTACTCGGGAGCGCCGGGCGTAATAATATTATCAGCAACAATCAATGTTCCTGGGGCAATAAGGTTGAGTGACTCTAAAACTCTTAAGTCCGGGACATACAAATCCTTCCAATGGTCAATAAAAATAAAGTCCAATCCAGTGTAGTGTTTATTTTCCGAAAACAATCTCTGTCTGAAAGCTGGCAAAGTGTATGAGGCCCTGCCCACGATTATCTCAACTTTATCCAGCAACCCTGCCAAGTCGATAACGTAGGTGGCAATTTTGGCAAACTCTGGGTTAAGCTCGAAACTGTAGTACTTTGCGTCTGGGTCGTCAGCAATTTCGTTGGCAAATAAGACTGCCGAGTACCCTAAATACCCACCCAACTCAATCATGGTTTTAGGGGCTTTCTCTTTGATTCTGGTGACAATTTGTGTACCCTTGTGTGGGCCAATGTTCATGAAGTTTTGGGGGTACTCATCAATTAACTTTAAAACTTCATGGGGTTTGCCCCTGACCTGAGAGAGGGTGGTCTCTGGGAGGGTGGTGATATAGTTGTAGAACTCTGTTTCTTTAGACATTGGGGAGCAAAGTAAAAAGTGGTGGTTGTCTCCGAGAATCGCGCAACAAAATCAACTTTTTCTTCTTCAATGTCAAGGCTAGAGAAATTGAAAGAGAAGAGGAGAGAGGGGCAAAAACCCCAACAAGAGAGAAAGAGTGTCAAGACAACACCAAGTGAGCCACGCTCGCATATGGACTATACTATTGAGGAAACTGAAAACTGGCACAAGAAACAGCGAGTTGATGGTTCTGAGAATGTGGATAAACTAGCTGAGCTGACTTATTACAAGGATATTCTGGCGATAAAGGTTGACTTACAAGCGTATAAGGAGGGCAAAGCTGCCGACCCCACTGAACTAAGCACTATCCTTGCTGCCAACACTGAGCGAAAGACGAAACGTAAACGCCATGCCAAAGATGCTGATGCTGATAGCTATATCAATGAGAAGAATAAACAGTTTAATATGAAGTTAAATAGACAAAAATAGTGCGCAATACACGACCTATATGATGAAAAAAAAAATCTCTGCCAAAAAAAAAAACCAACAACAACAACAACTACACCGACCAACCATGAGTGAAGTTACTGAAGAAGAACGTACTCGTTATGAGGAGGAGGAGGATGTTAGAGATAGTCCATCTGATTCGTCTGAAGAATCTGAGGATGATGAAGAAGAGATCCAGAAAGTGCGTGAGGGGTTCATCGTTGATGATGAAGAAGATGAAGTACAAACCAAAAAGAGAAAGTCCCATAAGAGAAAGAGAGACAAGGAGAGACCACACCACGACGATGCATTAGATGATGACGATTTGGAATTGTTATTGGAAAATAGTGGCCTTAAACGTGGCAGTCTGTCGTCTGGCAAATTCAAGCGATTAAAGAGAAAACAGATTGAAGATGATGAAGATGAGATTGAGAGTCAGGACCACCAGGGCGAACAGCAGTTGAGAGATATATTTTCTGACGACGAAGAGGTTGAAGAAGAAGCAGCGCCCCGTATTATGGACGAGTTTGATGGGTTTATTGAAGAAGATGACTTTTCCGATGAAGATGAGCAAACACGTCTTGAGAGAAGGGAACAAAGAAAGAAGAAGAAGCAAGGTCCCCGAATTGATACGTCGAACTTGTCGAATGTTGACAGACAAAGTTTGCTGGAGTTGTTTGAAGTGTTTGGCGATGGCAATGAATATGACTGGGCATTGGAGGCACAGGAGTTGGAAGATGCCGGTGCCATTGACAAGGAAGAGCCAGCGTCATTGGACGAAGTGTTCGAACATTCAGAGTTGAAAGAGCGTATGTTGACAGAGGAAGATAATCTTATTCGAATCATTGATGTTCCTGAACGATACCAAATGTACCGTAGTGCATTGACGTATATTGACTTGGACGATGAAGAGTTGGAATTGGAAAAGACATGGGTGGCCAATACCTTGCTCAAAGAGAAGAAAGCGTTCTTGCGAGACGACTGGGTTGAACCGTTCAAGCAGTGTGTGGGACAAGTTGTTCAGTTTGTGTCGAAGGAGAATCTTGAAGTCCCGTTTATTTGGAACCACCGTCGTGATTACTTGGAGTATGTTGATCCAGACGCACCCATTCCCGGCAGTGTGAGAGAGTTGATGATCTCTGAAGATGATGTGTGGAGAATTGTAAAGTTGGACATTGAGTACCATTCGCTTTATGAAAAGAGGTTGAACACTGAAAAAATTATTGACTCGTTGGAAATTGATGATGAGTTGGTCAAAGATATCAAGACGTTGGACTCGATGGTGGCCATCCAAGACATGCACGACTATATCCAGTTTACATACTCCAAAGAGATTAGACAGCGCGAGGAGACCCAAAACCGAAAGCACTCAAAGTTTGCCCTTTATGAAAGGATCAGGGAGAATGTTTTGTATGATGCAGTCAAGGCGTACGGTATCACGGCCAAAGAGTTTGGTGAGAATGTGCAAGATCAGAGCTCCAAGGGGTTTGAGGTTCCGTATCGAATCCATGCTACTGATGATCCATGGGAGTCGCCTGACGATATGATTGAGCGGTTGATCCAGGACGATGAAGTTATTTTTAGAGACGAAAAGACTGCCAGAGATGCCGTTAGAAGAACATTTGCTGACGAAATTTTCTACAACCCCAAGATCAGACACGAAGTGAGATCGACCTACAAGTTGTATGCGTCGATTAGTGTTGCGGTTACAGAGAAAGGACGTGCAAGCATTGATGCGCATAGTCCATTTGCCGATATCAAGTATGCCATCAATAGGTCGCCAGCGGATTTGATAGCCAAGCCAGATGTGTTGCTCAGAATGTTGGAAGCAGAGAGGTTAGGGCTTGTTGTGATCAAGGTAGAAACCAAAGATTTTGCCAACTGGTTTGACTGTTTGTTTAACTGTTTAAAGTCAGATGGGTTTTCCGATATTTCTGAAAAGTGGAACCAGGAAAGACAAGCTGTTCTCCGTACGGCCATTTCGAGGTTGTGTGCTGTTGTGGCCTTGAACACGAAAGAGGATCTTCGTCGTGAATGTGAGAGGTTGATTGCCAGCAAGGTGAGACATGGTCTTTTGGCCAAGATCGAACAGGCACCATTCACTCCTTATGGGTTTGACATTGGGTCAAAGGCGAATGTTTTGGCGTTGACGTTTGGTAAAGGTGATTACGACAGTGCTGTTGTTGGGGTGTACATCAAACACGATGGCAAGGTGTCTCGATTTTTCAAGTCCACAGAGAATCCGTCGAGAAACCGTGAAACTGAAGATGCATTCAAGGGGCAGTTGAAACAGTTTTTCGATGAAGATGAGACCCCTGATGTGGTTGTTGTTTCCGGGTACAATGCCAACACCAAACGGCTCCATGATGTGGTGTACAACTTTGTTAGTGAATATGGGATTTCTGTAAAGAGTGAATTTGACGATGGGAGCAGCCAATTGGTTAAAGTTATTTGGGGCCAAGACGAGACTGCGAGGTTGTACCAGAATTCAGAACGTGCGAAAAAAGAGTTTCCCGACAAGCCGACATTGGTCAAGTATGCAATTTCTTTGGGGAGGTACTTGCAGGATCCGTTGTTGGAGTATATTACGTTGGGTGACGATATTTTGAGTTTGACGTTCCATGAACACCAGAAGTTGATATCCAATGATTTGGTTAAGGAGGTTGTTGAATCTGCGTTTGTTGATCTTGTTAATGCTGTTGGTGTTGATATTAACGAATCTGTGCGTGATTCACGCTTGGCACAGACGTTGAAGTATGTGGGTGGTCTTGGTCCACGTAAAGCTTCGGGTATGTTAAGAAATATAGCTCAAAAATTGGGGTCCGTGTTGACAACAAGGTCGCAACTAATTGAATACGAACTCACCACCAGAACGATCTTCATTAACTGTTCTGCTGCGTTGAAGATCTCATTAAACAAGTCCATTAATGTGAAGGATTTTGAGATTGAGATTTTGGATACGACTCGAATTCACCCTGAAGATTATCAGTTGGCTATGAAAATGGCTGCAGATGCCCTTGATATGGATGAGGAGTCAGAGCTTCATGAAAAGGGGGGTGTTATCAAAGAGTTGCTTGAGAATGACCCCAGCAAGCTCAATTTGTTGAATTTGAATGATTTTGCTAATCAAATATACAAGCTCACCCATAAGCTAAAGTTCAGAAGCTTGCAGGCCATTAGACTTGAGCTAATTCAAGGGTTTGCCGAAATACGATCTCCATTTAGAATCTTGACGAATGAGGATGCGTTTTTTATATTGACGGGTGAAAAGCCGCAGATGTTGAAAAATACGGTAATCCCTGCGACCATCACCAAGGTCACCAAAAATCATCATGATCCATATGCACGAATTCGAGGTCTTAAGGTTGTGACCCCGTCGTTGATTCAAGGTACGATTGATGAGAATGCTATTCCGCGTGATGCAGAGTATGTGCAAGGGCAAGTGGTGCAAGCGGTGGTGCTTGAGTTGTACACCGACACGTTTGCTGCGGTGTTGAGTTTGAGAAGGGAAGATATTTCGCGTGCGATGAAAGGAGGTGTGGTGCGTGAGTATGGGAAGTGGGACTACAAGGCTGAAGATGAAGATATTAAAAGGGAGAAGGCTAAGGAGAATGCCAAGCTTGCAAAGACAAGAAATATCCAGCACCCGTTCTACCGTAATTTCAACTACAAACAGGCTGAGGAGTACTTGGCGCCACAGAATGTTGGAGATTATGTTATACGTCCGTCGTCGAAGGGCGCCAGCTATTTGACCATCACGTGGAAAGTGGGCAACAACTTGTTCCAGCACTTGCTTGTTGAAGAGCGCAGCAGAGGAAGGTTTAAGGAGTATATTGTTGATGGGAAGACGTACGAGGATTTGGACCAGTTGGCGTTCCAGCACATTCAGGTTATTGCCAAGAACGTCACTGATATGGTCAGACACCCGAAGTTTAGAGAAGGGACGTTGAGTGTTGTCCACGAGTGGTTAGAGTCGTACACCAGGGCCAACCCCAAGAGCTCTGCGTATGTGTTTTGCTATGACCATAAGCTGCCAGGTAATTTCTTGTTGTTGTTTAAGGTGAATGTCAGTGCCAAGGTTGTTACGTGGCACGTCAAGACCGAAGTTGGAGGGTACGAGTTGCGGTCAAGTGTGTATCCGAACATGTTGAGTTTGTGCAATGGGTTTAAGCAGGCGGTCAAGATGTCGCTGCAGCAGACCAAGTCATATAACACGGGGTATTATTAGGTATGTACTTTTCTATAGCCTATACGTAATTTTGATCTAAAACTGTCGCCGTCAACATAAGTGCCCATTAACCATCTGTCGCCGTTGTTCAGGTCGGAGAATGCGTTTCTCGAGTGAAGGGCTCTTCTGTTTTCGAAAATGACACAAGTGCCTTCTGGCATTTTGATTTCAAAGTGGTTTGCCGGGTCGTTGATGAAGGTTTCGAATAACTGCATTCCGCGGATAAAGTCTGGGTGGGGGTCAACCTCGAATGGGCCCTGGAATGGCGGGGCATAGTTGATGGACGCGATTTTCGGGAACCCGTCGCCAACCTCGGGGTCTTCAACGATTAACGGCCGCTTGTAGTAGTAGTACTCGTTGTTGTTGTCGTAGTGGAAGGTGATTGGGGTCTGGGTGAGTGCCGTGTATGCCCTGGGGTCGGTTTTCCGAACATGCTCAGCAGCAAGGTACGAGTCACAGAAGATGTTTTCGCCGCCCAATGTAGAGTTCTGGATAGCGTGTAGCAACTGTAATCCCGGGGGTGACTCGTAGTAGAGCAAGTCCATGTGCAATGGCAAAAACGTGTTGGTGTAGGCAATGTTGGTTGCTTTTTCCTTCTTGTTCTTGACGTCGAATAATGTCCCGTAGAATGTTTTCTTGATGTAGCCAAACTTTTCGGCGATCTTGTACACTGGCCATTGCGTGGCGTTGTCCTCTGTCATGTCAGAGATTTGTGGGGTGGGGATGTTGTTGACAAATGTTAACCCGTACCTATTCAAGTTGTACAACGTCTGGAAGAAAGAGTTGTCGTTGGTGAGAATGTCGTTGTAGTCCATGTTGAGGGAGGCAAAGTTGTTTTCGAGTTCTTGTTTGTCCCATAACTTTCTATCTTTGTCAAAGAATTTGCCGAGTCTTTTGTTGATGGAGTAGTTTTCTAAGAATGACACGGGGTAGACTGAGTTGGTGAGTTTGCCGTTGTTGCTCCATTGGATTTTCAATAAGGAGTCCTCTACCACTGGGGGTGCGTTAATTTGCAAGCCGGTTGCTGCATCTGCTGTAGTGAATAGTTTTTGGCTAGAAATGGGGTCAACCGAGTCTGGGCTTTGACATGCGTCTCTCAAAAACACGTTGTTGAATGTACAGGTTCTGCCGTTGATGGCAACTGTCACTTCATTGCTGTTGTATCCTGCAAGTGCCAATTTCGAGTGGAAACGGATTTGGCGTAATGGTTGTCTCAACATGGTTGGAAAAGAAAAGTGGTGCAATTTTTTTTTTCTGGGGAAAATGAGTGCCTTTTTATTGGTGAATCCAGAACAATGCAGGTCTATGCAGCCAAAAACAGTATATAAAGCAGGGTTTGCCATTGGTCAAAAAACCGAGCTGGCTTGTCGTCAATGATGTTTGCACGGATATTTATGATCATATTGATGGTAGGAGGTGTGTGGTGTGAGAGGCGTCCTGAATGTGCTGAGCCAGCGAGGATATTACGCAACGAATGTGGTGTTCCCACAAAAACTGATCTTGGAGGGTACTTTGACTGTGTGTGTGGGTTGAATGGGACATTTTTTGATATGTATGAGCTGTGCCTCAAACACTGCAAGGCTCTTGATTATATTACGTTTAATACCAACAACAGCACGTTAAGAGAGTTTTACTGCCAAGAAGCACAGAAGGCTAGCACTACTGAGGTTACAGACACGTTTCCCGATGCTGAGTTACAACGGTATGTTACACGGAATGGAGGTACCCACAAGAAACCTAGCTTTGTATTGACTATATTAATGTGTATGATTTAATGTATAACAGGGGCCACTGACAAGTTGGTTCGTCGAAATGTACACGCTCTGTTTCAACTAGTTGTTCCAAGAGAGTGGAAGACCTGATACCTTCAAGCAAAGTTGTATGTCGGTAGTTCTGTGGCAGTTCTGGCTAGCTTATACTTTGCATCTCTATATCGTTCGGGGTGGTATCGACCATGCCGTCAAAGAATGTAGTTCTCAATTCGTTCCAACGTGTGGAGTATGTGGATAGGGTTACCAATAGGACAGCACTTAGCACCTGGAGACACCACCATAAGATGCTGGAAGGGAATTTTCCTGTGTATGTCCACACCACAATAAGGTTGATTATGTATACGGTAACGGCAAAGTCCCATGCCAACTTTGATCGGCCCACAATGACGGTGACAAACAACACACACAATAGCGCATCAAAGAGCCACATCATAAACAATGTCAAACCCATGGCGTTGTCGGGTTCGACCAATTCCCACAGGAACACCCAATCGATTTTAAAGTCGTAGCCATTGAGCGACGCCACGAGGTAGAATATGACTAGGGCAGAAAGGTAGTAGAAACACTGTAGAATGACGATCTGTAGTAGTAGTTTTGATGGATTGGTCGTATCTCCATGGTTAAGCAATGAAGTGTATCTCATGGTTAGTGACAAGTAAACAATTTTTTGCCCGCAAAAAAAAATAAAAAATTTCTATGCGAGTGGACACAAGTAGCGCTATAAGTCGTGGTAGTAGAGAAAGATTTGCACTCACCAGGAAGAGAAAAGAAAGGTTTATAGAGACAGAGTATCAATTGTTGTAAAGTCGTGGCATTCGACTAAAATAAAGAACAGATTGCATTACCAATTTATTTTAAAGTAGTTGGTCCATTAAGCTAACACCTTAGCGTAAATTAGTAATGTCTGA
>OKKB01000297.1_pt1 | contig 17060 bp, 5 predicted proteins | sample 1613931 | NCBI WGS metagenome assembly OKKB01 (sample SAMN04436893, study PRJEB24849) | human gut metagenome | biome: human gut; feature: NICU; material: stool | host: Homo sapiens | place: USA: Saint Louis, MO | collected 2012-02-08
ATTCTTGGAGAAAGATCAAAGATAAAAAAAAAAACAAAAATCCTGTTATTATAATCAAGGTTAGATATATAATTGGCTCATTATTGCTTTGCTTTACATAATTGGTGATAGGTTTTATTTAAATTCAAACTAATTATTTGCTAAGTTATATTTTTGGGTAGTTTATTAAAGAAACAAAATCAAGACATATAAATAAATTAAAAAAGTGATTACCATACAGTCGTTCTTTTTAGTTATTTTATTAATTCAGTGTTTTCATTCATTTATTCACTTTTAATTTCATTTATTGTCTATAAATTTGGTCCAATTTTTGACTTAACTTTGTCATTCGTTTAAACAACAACTCACTTATTACTGTTTAATATAAAAACGAGGGATATCAATAACCTATATTCAGGAATTCATATTCTATATCTTCACTCCAAACATCAATATCCTCAATTTACTTCCAATTAGTTTTATTTTTTAATCCACTGTATAAATGATTACCCATATGGTTACACCCGATTCAACTTCTTCAGCACCAAATTCGCCTTATGGAGAAGATACAATAAAGTTGAACTCGTCAGTGATTAGTTCGTCTTCACCAGTACGATCAACAAGCTATCTACAGAATCTACAAATGCAGCAACAATTTCTGCAACTTCAATTTTTACAACTACAACAACAGCAGCAACAACAAGACCAACAATTGGCTCTACAGCAACAACAACAACAACAACAACTGCAACTGCAGCAAGCTCAACCTTATGCAAATCCATATTTCCAAACACCAATAGATCAATTATTTCAATTTGATAATAACCCTAATTCATCATTCAATCCTACTCGTCCACCAAATATCCATACAAACCAACCATATGTGTCTCCATATTTACATCTGGCTCCACTTACAAATCATAGTGATTTGCAACCACAGCCACCCCCAGCGCTGCTACTGGATCTGGAGTTGGGACTAGGATTGGTAAAGCAACAACAAGACTCATTACCACCTCAACAACAAGCACAATCCCAACCAACACCATTATTAAATCAACAACATCCATTTTATAATGAATATATTAATGATATGCCATCAACTCAACATCCTTATTTGATCTTCAACAACACTAATGCTGCTCATTCAACTACATCATTACCTAATTTAGATGCAGCAAACCCATCATCAATCTTACCTCAATCAGCATTAAATCAATCTGAATATTATAAAGTCACTAATGGTTCTATGTCTAATGATCCACAACCAAGTACATTTTTATACAATTTACATAATCATTCTGCTGATTTGGTCATGAATAATGATTTGGAATTCAGTAATGCATCGTTTGATTCTATTGGTGGTGTCAGTGTTAGTGCTGCTGCAACAGGTGCCGGTGCCGGTGCCGGTGATTATAGTCATACTAATATCACATCAAATTTTGCCCAAACTAATTTGCATTCTTCATCTCAACAAAGTGGTGTATTACCACCACCACCTTCTCTTCCACCACCACCAACATCTTTACCATCACAACAATCTCAGAATCAATATCTTGATGTTGTACCACCTCAACAATTGACAAATAATGCATTGAAAACTGAAGCTAATTCACCATTAATTACTGATAGTGCTAATTTTACTACTAGTCAACCACAATTTGAAAATACAATTTTGGAGCAATCACCAATATTTAGTAATAACACTATTTTATCTGGTATTGATGAACCACTGAAAGAAAAATCTCCAAATATGCTTAATTCCACTTTACCATTATCCAAGTCTACTCCACATCATATATATCAACCATCATCATCATCATCATCACACGTACGTCACAATAAAATCACGAAGAAATCATCATTATCAAGATTGAATACTTCTTCAAAGAAAAATTTAAGGGCAAATTTAGTTCATTCATTATCAACACCAACTGAATTGGATGATGCTAATAATAATAATAATAATGATATTGTTACCCCACCGAAAACTTTATCTCCATTATTACGGAAAAAAACAAGTTTTATAAATGTGAAAAAGGAGAATGATATTGATGATTCTCATGATATTAATTGTAAAAATTTCAGTATTGACATTGATGATATGGATGATGAAGATGTATTATCTGATTTTTCTCAACCACCACCACCAATTGGAGGTGTAAGTAATGACACCATGAGATCTTTGGCACCAGTCGGAGGAGTTGGACTTGGAAGTAGTGGAAATATTACTGGTTATAGATCACTTTCTAATGCATCATCTACTTCATCTCATGGATCACATCATGGATTACCAGTGATGAATATATTCCGTCATAATCCTGATTCTACAAAACCATCAACTCCATCACCTATTTTATCTACTGCATCATCTTCTTCAACTTTGTCTAATAAGAAAGTGGTCAAAAAACTAAGAGGCAGAAAATCGAAAACTAAAATGAATAAATCCTCAATTAAAACTGAACAAGTTGTCAATGAAGAACCACAAGTCAAGAATTATAAAGATGATAATGATAATGATAATGATAATGGTCATGGTCATGATCATGATGATGAAAATGGTGGTGTCTCTTCTGATGTTGGTACAGGTTCAAATTCTACTCCTTCTACTACTACTAAAGGCAAGAAAACGAAATTAAACATTGATTTGAACAATGGTGGTGGTAGTGGTACAGGATCTGGAAGTTGTAGTGATGAAAATACCAGTGGTAATGGCACTAACACCAATACTGATTCTACTTCTACTTCTAATCCAATGGTGAAGAAAAAACATACAAGAAGAAGATTATTACCTAGATCTAAAAAAGGATGTTGGATTTGTCGAATTAAACATTTGAAATGTGATGAAGTAACACCAATTTGTGGAGGTTGTGCTAAATTTGGATTACAATGTGATTATAGTTCTGAAAAACCTGCTTATGTTACTGATAAAATTTTAAGACAAAAGAAATTAACTGAAGTTTCATTGATTAGGAAAAGAAATCAAGCTAAAACAAAAATTTCTCGGAAAAAATCAAGTAATGATATAACCAATGATTGAAATTAGGCTAAGTTAAGAATTAAGAATTAACAGGTTGACGGTTGACGGTGGTTATTGTTGTTGTTGTTGTTGTTGTTGCCGTTGGTGGTGGTGTTTTTTTGATGATAATGATTTTGTTATAATTATTAGAAAGAAAAAATGAAAAAAAAATGGAAGATTGATTTTTATACTGTTTTTATCACTATTACTATTACTATTACTATTATTATTAATTGATTAATTAATTGTTCATAATTTTTATCATAGATTTTTATATATTAATAACTGACATATGTTGTTTTGTTCTTATATAATATATTGCACACATTAATATTCTCGTAATATTTTGGTCCATTTGATTTTACACCAACTCTTGCAACTTTTCCCGTAGAAGATTCCAACAAGTCAAGGTTTTAATTTACATAGCTCTTTGATATTATTTTTAAAAGGGCTATGATCCATATCAATGTCTAGCAACTGTTGAGTTTTATATGATAATGATACTAACAATGTTTCATCATACGGAAAAGTCTAAACCTTAAAAGAGAGTTAAACTTTCTTTTTATCAATTTTGGACTGTTTAAGCTATAATTGTTTGTTTCTTTCCAACATAGTTCAACAACTACGACAATGATGGGATTTAGAACTAACTAACAAACAATTGAGAATTCTATTTCAAAACACATGAAGTTTAATTATGTCTTTTACTGTTTTGTCCATTTATCTTGTGATAAGAAAAAGTAATAATAGCAATCATATTATTAAATTGTTTCTTTAAAGTATTTTGCGTGTTTTTTAACTAGATTCTTTAATATTGATTATATATTTAATAAATTGCTATTAATTAATTTTGTATACTAGTATTAAATCATAAATAATATTTTTGAAAATGAAAAAACCCGATAAATTGTAACTCATTCCCATTCACTAACTGATAATTTTTTATTAACAACCAATTCTTGTTCATTAATAAAAGTAGTGCCAATAGCAGCTTCACTTTCGTCACGCACATTTCGACCTTCTTCGAACAATGCTTGTTGTTGTAAACGCAATGATTTGTATTCAATCATCTTGACAAAATTTCCAGTAAATCCAACCCATGGACCATCTAGTGGGTCTATTAATCCTGGATATGTATAATCAGTAAACTCTTCACGTTCTTCATCTAATGTTGATTTTCTTCTTGAAATAGTTGGCTCGCCATTATTCTGTCTACTAGATTTAGTTATGGATCCATTATTAATCTCGCCATTAGAGCCATGATCGTTACCATTACCATTATCACCACCATTTTCTAGCAAACATGAAGATTCGTCAATTGGATCGTTCTCCAAATCTAAATCCAAATCCAAGTCATCTAATATTGCTGATGTATCGGATTCATCATTACTATTGACATTGCTAGTGCTACTAAACAGTTGATCATCTTGATCGAAAACTTTTTCAAAATCATATGGATTCAAAATAGCTCGTAAGGCAATAAATGTATTCAATGGCACATAATATTTTTCAAAATTCCATAGAATAATCATTGTTATAAATATCAATGGTGTACATAAAATCGACAACAATATGGCACTCTCTAGAGCTAATGTTCCACACATAAACAACTGGAAAATAATTAACCCTAAAATCACTCTTCGGAAAATCATTGGCCAGACTTTACCCGTAGAATGAGGTGGATGAACAAAATTGTAGACCAATTGATATTTATAAACAAATAACCCCAAGATAAAATAAATCAATCCACAAGTGACAATTTTCGTGGACACCACTGAATATATCAAAATAATCATAAATATAAGAATGTGTTGTGGCAAATTGATACCAAAGTCAAATATTTGTGGAGTGAAATAGTAAGAACGATAATCTCTTGGTGTTTTCAATATCAATCTTTTAAAATAAAACAATTTGCCCAAGACATTCAATAAGAAAAAATCACTCACTTGTAATAGTTTAACAGGGAACATGGTTAACCCTTGTAATAAAATTAAATCAACATAAAACAATGCCATTCTTCTTAACGACGTAGCTAATTGCACAGCAATCTTTGTCGTGTCGCTAATATATGACATATAATCCCAAAAAGTCCCCGCAGCAACATAAATCAAAAACAAGTTAAAAAATATAAAGAAGAAATTTTTCAGTAATGTTGATAACTCAACGTCGCTGTTAGATGTGTAACCTTGTAATTGAGACAAATATTGATAGAAATATGGGAACAGAAAATTCAAAAGTGTAAACAATAATGGTGGCAAGATACCAGTTACAAATGTAGTTAACCATTTGGATTGACCTATGAATTCCCCTAATGCTGGCCAGAACTTACTGATAGTTTTCAAATCAAGCAAAGATGTCAATGGAATAACCAAAAATATAATGAACCCATAACTCAAAACAATCACAAGGGTAATAAAATATGATTTGATTTTCCTCTCGAAATAAGTCAATTTCAAATTCTCCCATATGATATCTTTAGGAGCAGGGGCTAAGCTGGCAATTAATTTATATACACGAGGATCCAAAATGGTTTGAGCTGCCATTTGAGCTGATGCCACTGAATCCATGGTGATAAATGCTGAAGGCACTTGCTTAAATTCTCGATTCTCTTTAACATCTATAGTGGACAAATCACTGTCAAATTTACCTTGCATGTGTTTAATCTCGCCATCAAGTTCAATTAATTCCTGGGTGTATTTATTAGCTAATTCATTCAACTGTGGTTTGTCTAATGGTTCAGACCAAATTGGATTGACTGCCGGGACTTCATGTTGATTGTAAATATCAATGTCCATTTTGTACATTGACGTATATATACATTCCAAATTATTCATCAACTCTTGTCTTTTGTGTAACAAGTCTTCCAAGGGGGTCCAATTGTAAATCAATTTGACATCAAGTACTTTCCCAATACCTAAATCTTCAATAAATTTCTTTAATTTTTCTCGTTGTAGTAATCTTTTAGGAATTCCATCCAATTTAATTGTCCTATCAGTAATGGAACTTTGTGAAGCAAGATATTTTTGTCTTGTTCGCAAAATGGTGGTAGTAAATTCAAACAAGTAATAAAACACAACAATTGAAAACACATAGGTGAAAATAGGATACACCCAATAGAAACTGGGGAAATCATAATTGATATCTGGTGGTTGATTTGGTTTTGTCATTATATTCTCTTTATCATAATTACCTGTGAAATAATATCGTATTGGACTTAGGACAAATATTGCCAGTATTGATAAGATTAAAAAAATCTTGATCCCCATTTTGAAAAACCTCAAATATACAAAAGTATCTAGCCCTGAACAAGCTATAATTTCTTCATCAGTTATTTTATAAACTACTTTGATCCATCCAAATAAATTATTAGGCAAAGGTCGTAAAATATGCAGATTATTTCGTGGTTGTCTCAATGTTCTAACAGCATATATATGGGGCCATTTGAATCTTAACATACAAAACAATAAAAATGAAAACATCCCAGCAATTAAAGTTAAGACTAATTGTGTTGTGAAAACCCTTTGTGGACCAACTGAATGAATTGGATCAGGTTTCTTCCCATCATTGTCGCCGTTGGTGTAATCTTCTCCCAAACCATTTGTACCAGTCTGAATAATAATTTGCCAACCGATTGATAGTATATCTAGTAGTAACATTATAAGATTAGGGAAATTAACAAATATTCTTGTAAAGTAGATTTGATTCTGTCGTCTATTTGGAAGAAAGAAGAAGGGAAAAATAAATTCGAATTTGACAACCCAAAGAAAATGAAAATGAAAAAGTAGGTAGCGTCTAACAAACAAACAAAAAGAAAATTCAAAAATTCAAAATTGTTATTAATTTTATTTGTTTTGATTTTGTTGTCTCAATTATTTAAATTTTTCGTGTCTTTTTGATTTGTGCGTGTAATCTTTACCAAGATAGTGGTAGTAGTAGTAGTAGTAATATACCACATTTGGTAGCAGTGGCAGTAGTAGCTGTCACACTGTCAGACCATCATACAAGGAATGTAGCTACAAATTTTTTAAACTCTATGTAATTAATACAATCAACACAAACTGAAAACAAACAACAATAACGTACCCATTCCAAAACTAGCTACAAAATTGGCAACTCCTGTTGATGAGATTGAGTTGATTTGAGAACTGTTTTTATCAGATGATGATGTTTGTGTTGAGGTACTGCTTTTGGTCTCAGCTCTAGTATCACCGTTGGTGGTTCCACTGCTAGTACCATTTGACGAAAACGTGGTGGTGGAAACCTTTGATGTCTCTGTTTTTGACGCCAATCCAGAAGTGATAGAACCTTTTTGTTCAGCTAAGAAACTACCTTTTTCTAATATACTTTCAAATGAACCTTCGGTGTAGGTTGCAAAAAAGGAGTCATAATAATCATCACTAGTTACAAAAGAATTTGTTGCGTAATAACAGATATCTTCATATTCATGATCAATATCACCAAAGTCTAGGCAGTCGCAATTTTCGTAATGATACCAGAACTCTGCATTTTGACATATACAAACTTGATCCTCTTGGTACTTTCCTGATTCATAAACTAGACATTCAGCGGGTATAGTTTGATAAGCACTGCAATGGGAGTTGCAGGTACCAAGCTGTGTGGTTGGCAACAGGTAGTTTTTGACACTTGATATATTTGAACACGACGACTTCCAATCAAAGTAATTTACTTCTGACTCGGACTTGCAGTTGCATCCTTCGAAATTTGAACGGTATTGTTTGTTAAGACAAAGACAGTTTAAATAGTCCGTTTCTGATACATTTGAATCAAACTTTCCACAAAATAACTCCCCCTCATAGAAAGAATAGCAGTTATCATTACAAACTCTGGTGGGGGGCCACAGGCGAATATGTACCGGTTTTCAGTGAATATCGACTAACTGGTGCAGAACAAAGATTGTAATTTGTAACAGCAGCAACTAGTTCAACGATAAATAATAATAATAGTAAATTTAACTTCATTGTCATTGGTATTTGTAAAGTGGTAGGAACAAACAAAATAATAATAAAAAAAAGAGTAAGCAAACAAGCAATAAAGAAAAACAATGTCTATATATACTAGTTCTACATACTTGAATATTTCCTAATTTGAAATATGAAACAGTAACCCCTGGTTGAATGATTAAAATTAATAAGCAAAATGAAATAAACGTTTTATCCAGGGTTCAATTTTCTTCAGTTTTCTGTATTACTTTGTTTCACAAAATTGAAATTTTTTGTCATTCTAGTACAAGTTTCAGGTACCAATTTAGGAAATTCTGTCGGAATCGGAATTGCTTTTCCACCATGGAAGATGCATGATAATACTTGTGTTATGAAATTTACCGATCAAATTTTGATACATGAATTTAAGAAATTGACTAAATACGTATGTAAGGTACACATTGTAAATCCATTTCACAAAAAGACCGAAGAAGGTAGGTCATCATTTTTGACATTGGATTTCTGGAATATAAATACTTCAACAAATCACACCACCACATAATAACAGAACAAATACTTACAGATGCAAGAGCTGTAATAACTGTTATGGATAGCTATCAAAATAGAAGTCAAACACGAATTATCTTAATGTTACATAACAAAATGCATCATATTTGAATTTCTTATTGGAGGCAATGCTGTGCATAGGGAATTTGTTACCGCCATAACAAAGATGCTTCAAGAATATTTTCAAACTAGATATTTAACAAAAGAATACTTAGTATAAACTCACAATAAAAATTCATCACCAGTAACAGTGTATTTTTCTACGAATTTTTAATTACCACTAAAGAACGAAGAAGGTCAAAGAAGACACAATTCTAAAAAAGAGCAATCACAACGAATCCTGTTTTTAAATTAAAAAAAGTTTGACAAAAACTTTCATTTTTAATACACAATTCTTATTTTGGACTCTACTTACTAAATATAAACTAGTGATATATTTGATAAATCAACTTTTATTTTAAAAAAAAACTGATTTCTAATGTGAGGTACAATTAACATATCAACTTGATGCTGTAACTGGATCTGGGGCGGTTGAATTATACAATTGTTTGATTTCATGAATTTTTGCCTTTTTATCGATCTCGTTACAATTATTACTTCGGATCATTTCCTCTATTTTTTTTATTTTCTCCAACGTTTGCTTATGCTCTTTAGTTTTTATTCTTGCCGTATCACGTTTCTTTCGAATCTTATGATTTTCTGCAAATTGGAGTTGATACTCCCGTTCTTCTTTTCTAGCTAATTCCATTTGTTTCAAAGCATATTTGATCTGTTTTTCATACTTTTCCCTTTGAATTTTCAACCTATCCTCGGATTTTTTGACCTCCGCATCAAGACTATTATTATTCTCTTCCCATTGCTGGATATTTCTAGCAACCTTCTCACTATAAACCCCCTGTATGATTTCACTTTCTTCACTCTTGGATGATTCAGGAATCGTTCTTTCCTTTACAAAAACAACATCATTTTCGTCATCGGCCAGCAGTGATGCACCAGATTCTACATTACCGGTCAATGGTCTTGGAATACTATTTTGGACTGAATTGGCTGGATCACTTCTACCTTCAACCAAAGGAGTAGCATTCAGATGAATATTAGTTGCAATACTTGGTTGTTGGACAATAATAGCTCCCTCTTCTTTCAATTTTTGATAACGTTTATACAAGTAAATGTGTTTGCAATAATCCATTGAAAAACTGTTGAATGGACATTGACAGTAATAAACTCCACGTCCATCACAATAAATATTGTAAAAATTTGGTCCATTGAATGATTTAACACTAATGCAACTAGGAGAAACAATAACCATTTCAGGTATTTGGTTTGCTGGGATATAACCGGCTAAACGTTTTGAATCTTTTTCTGCATCGTCAATATGTCTCTCCCGTGGTACAGGCCTAAGTGAGGGATATGACCGATTAAAAATTCTTGAAAACCACAGAACCATCAACGTTATGATCTTATCTGGACTATATCTTCTTCCCTGTTTGAAATGATTGAATCTCAAATCTCGGTTGAAATCATCAAGATAATTATTAGACATTGCTCTATGTCTACCGAGATAACAATCTAACCAATATAGACCAGATTCCAAAAAATGTTTCTTGGTACATTCTATAAACTCCGGATATTGTTTAAATTTGTTTTCAATCTCTCCCAAAAGTTCACGAGCTTCTTCAATAGTTTTCTTGTGTTTGAGTCGAGTCAAATAATTACGAGCAATATTCTGGTTACAAAGTACTTGCTCCTTGGTTACTCCTTTTGATAATTGGTTTGAATGGAAAAAAAAACCACCAAAATTTTTTTGTAATATGTAATCCTCGTAATTATCTGGAATATAATTATCATTTGTGAGTGTGTTTTTTATAAGTGATATAATTTGATAATCAAACGCTTCGAAAATTTGTGGGGTGGAGAATGTAATAAGAGCATTGAAATTCTGACTTTGGTTTGGCATCCCAACATTATACCCTTCATTGATAGCTTGCACTATTTTAAGCGAATAATCAGTAACAAACCTCTTGATTTGTATTCCCCTTTCAACAAAACATCTCAAAAAAGATGCTAATGGTTCATGAGAATCTGTGTTGGTCATTAAATATCCTATTGATATCCCATCCCCGGTTATAACATTTTTGGTGAAAAAACTATACAACTTAACATTGTCGTTATATAACCCTTCACTCAAAATAGTGGTGCAGCCTAGAAAAACAATTTGTGTATTTTGAATGCGTTCGATATCAGATAAATGAATAATACCAAAATACCACATAGATTCAGGATCCAATGTAGAATTTCCCACATCACAAAATTTACTATTCTCAGAGTTTGTTGAACGCTTTTTGAACACAGCAAATTCATGCCTGCGCTTAACATTGAATAACACATTTTTTAAAGTCTCAAGCACATCTGGATCAAAATTTGCCTCACTTTTTTTGTTGGATGCTCTGTCAGCGAATTTATATTTGTTATTTTCAAGTGCAAGTTCGATCATCGGTGTTTTTGGTATTTCTAATCCTGGCCAAGGAAGAATGGTAGGCAATGGTTGTTTTGGCAGCATTGCTAATCTTATTGGATCAATCAAGTGGTTGTGCCTCAAATACCACATGATTTTATACTTCCCCGATTTAAGTGTTTGTATTGTAATTTTATGTTTGCAATCGGCTTTTTTAGTTGAAACACCACTATTTGTATGCGAGTAGTTACACCGATAGTATGTGTACATTTTATTCTTAACTTCTATGGTGTAATCCTGAAACTGTTGCACATAATCAAGAAAACTATCAAGAGCTTCTTTGTTATCCTTGACCAGATGCCACAGATCTCCGTCAAGATCATTTGGTAAAGTATGTGGATGGAAGAATTTTTGGATTCGAACAGTAGCGTGAATATCTTCATCATGGGCAATTCTAGAATCAGGGAAACCAGATGAAAGGTAATTTCTAATATCCCATTTTTTGTCGTATTCAGAATCGGTGACTGTATTGAAAAATCCACGATTTGATTAAGGGTTCTCTATCAATCGTTCGTAGTCTGGATACATTTTCAAATGCTTCCAAACTTCGTCAGTGAAGAAAAACTTCAGAACCAAGCAAGGAAAATATTCTTCTGCAACTTCCATTTTGGAGGGTTTCTTACTATTTCAAATTGAAAAAAAAAGGATATTTTGTAATTCAATTAATAACAGTCAGATAATCAACAATTATTCTATTAGCTAAAAAAAAGCCATAAGCAATGCTTGTTTAAAGGAAAAGCGTTGAATGGTGGAACTGAAAAAAAAAAAACAAAGGAAAGATTTCAATATTTTTATAGTGGTCAATTACACGAAAATTAATTTTTGGATTTTCGTGTGATAACCAAGACGCGTCGAATTGATTTGATCCCCTGAAACAATTTTTAAGGAGGGTTGTTTTTTTTTTGATTTTTTGGCTTAAAATTGTGAGAGCTATGCAATGTTGAATAACGTGTATTTTTGCTCTGGTGTAGTATATAGAATACCTATAGAAGTAGTAGTCGTCGTCAAGGATGGTATTTATACCCGAGTCTTAGTGGCGTGGCGATAGTCCGATTACGAAAGAGTGGTGCCCGCTGGATAACATTGATATAGTACGTGTTACCTTACAAGATTAATCAAACAGGATTAATATGTCTACTTATATAGGGTATTTCTAGAATACCAGCAGTATTATATTAAGTTTAAAAAGCTTATTACTTATAGGAGTTTGAATTTGAAAACAAGAAATGATTTCAATTTTTTTTAAACTCCCAAACTGTTGCTCAAGGTTGTTCCCACTTTATAATGATTAGTTTGTACGTTGTTCTCTTATATTTGCTGTTTCTTTATTACAATTGGAATGTTGTTAGATTGTACGTAGTATCGCAGAGATAATTAACACAAACAATGACTTTCTCGCCAAAGATAAACAACATTAAGGACATTCTAATACATTCTCTTCTTAGATATACACTTGTCATTTATTTTCAATTTGCGGTATATGATTGTACGTATATATACAGTGATTCACCTGCTTCTATTGGGTGATTAAAAAGAATAGAGTAATTGTTGTGATTTTAGACGCTGTCATCCCACACAAACGCTAAACACTTAGTTGGCGGCAAATTTGCACTAGTTGACACAATCACAGAATAGTTTGTATGTGTGTGTTTTTCTAACGCTATATAAATAGACCCAAATTATTTTTGCATCCAAAAAAAATTTATCATTTCTTCTTCACTTTTTCTTTCTTCTTTCAATTTTAATTATTATCTACATAAAAACGATTATGTTAAACTTGTTTTACTTGTTATCATAATAAAACCAAAACCTCATTGATATACATCCCTTTCCTTCAACCAGAATACATTCAGAATAATAGACGTTGTTGAAATAAATTACAAAGATGATGATTCATATATTGCCGCTGATATGAATTAGCTGAACTGGATAATAATCTTTAATATCACATATCCTCCCATATTTCAGTTGATAGCTGCTATTGTTAATTGCTTATATAAAATGGTTGGTTTTGGGATTGTCGTTACTTTTAGTTGCCGCTAGGAAGTAATATTGTTGTTGTAGCCGCTATCATTACAAACACAAATGGAAAGGTGTTTCTATCAGTATTAGTTCACCCGCTCAAGACACAATTATTGTTGCTGCTATTACCATCATGATGCAAATGCTACAGTGCTAAGTTGATCAGTCCTTCCCGCCCAATATCAAATGTATTAGTACACGGTTATCATTATAAAATAGTTAAGCTATATTAGACTTATAGATATAGTTATATATTGTATTGTCTATGTATTTTGTATAGGATAGTATGTTCTGGGGGATAGGAGATACGATGTTATGAATGGTACTATTGGGAGGAAGGAGTAGGTCCGAGGAAGACGTAGTTGGAGATCCACGGATTCGAAACTCTTCTCATAGTGCAGCGCATCTCTTCTAAGCAGGGCGTTAGGCGCAAAGTAGAAGTACAAGAGCCACCGCTGGGACAGTGAAAATCTGTCTTGAGGATTACGGTTGTGCCAGTTACTAATACTTGTGCCATTCTCTAACGCCACTACTGGTTCTTGAGCTGGCCCCCCTACGACTGCGGCCAGTAAAAACAAGGAGCCAGTGCCTAACTTGGTAAAACCTTCGGGACGACCTCCACGGCGAGTGCCAAAATTGGGGTTTTGGGGTCAAACTGAAGGTTATTTCGAGTTCAGGTTGAATGAGGACACTCGTGGTGGGGTTGCAAAAGTCTCTAGTAAATAGTTTATATCTGATCTATATAGCAAACAAGATTATTCTATTTATTGCAGCAACTCTTATCAAGGCTCTGAGGCTCTAAACTCCGATTCGTGTAAAACCCGAAAGGGATTTAAATTTCTAAACTTGTAGTAAAATTTAGCGAAACCTCTATCAGTTAGATTTTTTTTTTTTTGACAAAGCAAATTTGTTTAAGCTAGCTTGAGTAACGGATATTTCTGATGAAGTAATAAAATCACTCTAAGATTGAATAACATACAAGGAGTCAGTAAAATTGAAAATACGAGAAAAAAAACAGACGTGAAGGGTGACAGAAAAATCACCTCATTTCTTATAACAATAGCGGCTTGTACGATGATGATGACTTTTACATTTCACCCCCACAAAAAGAAAACCATAAATCTACTTTATGTAATATGACTTAATTGAAAATCGAATCATCATCATCAAGAAGAGAAACCAAGCCATCAGTTTTGTGTAGTAGTGTCCACAGGAGTAATTTGAGCTAGAAACGGAAACGGGAAAGAAGTCACACCCCACTTAAATCCGGAATCAACCGCATAGAATTAGTAATTAATGAGTTGATGACTGGGGAACCACAAGAAGGGATGTGCGACATTTCTTTAACTAATCAGCCTTTTCCCCGGAATGAGACATAAAATTAAATGTTTATTAGTCCAGACACGACCGATAATAGTACATGACGACGACATTTACTTCTTCTTCTCCTTTAAAGTAAACAAAGAGAAAACAAAAAAGAAATGAGCAGAAAAAAAAAAATTTTATGTTTCTTTATCTCCTTTTTTATATTTTGAAGACTTATAACACACACCAATCACCCTCCCAACAACAACAACTTAACTTATCCTTTATAAACTTATACTTATCACCCACATTCTTATTATATATATTTGAATCTACCACTTTGGTTGTTTTTCTTCCTTATCTTGTTATTTTTTTTCAATTTCATTTTAAATTATTTTGTTTATAACACACCCCTTGTTTTTGTAAATATTCTGATATCGTCACAACATATCCTTGTTATACCTTCTCCCCTTCCCCCTTATAACTTCCAATTCTAACGGGTTATTCGTACTTTGGAAACCAGCTAATCCTATAGCTTTTTGCACACTTTTTTTATAATCATGTCGTTCAAAGTAAATTGGAATTCATTAGAAACTGAACCGTTAACAAATTGGACTAAAGAATTGTTGACATCAGCATTAAATTCTGGTAAATCACCAAATATACTAGCATTAAATATCACTATTAAGGATTTGAATTTTGGTAAAATTGCGCCTGATTTTGAAATATTAGAAATTGGTGAATTAGATCGTGATAGATTTAGAGGAATATTCAAAATTGATTATCAAGGTGACTTCCATTTAACATTACATACCAAGGTTCAAGCAAATCCGTTAAACATTTATTATCATAATAGTTTAGAAAAAGAGGTTTGTAATTATTCCCAAGATGAATTCATTACACCTAATTTCTTATTGAGTAATGAACAATTTGCTATCCCCTTGGATTTGAAATTAAGTGATATTAAAATTAATGGTATTGGTATAATTGTATTTTCCAAATCAAAGGGGTTAACATTAGTGTTTAGAAATGATCCATTAGATTCGATAAAAGTGAGTTCAACATTTGACACCGTTCAAGTGTTGGCAAATTTTTTACAAAAACAAATTGAAAATCAAATTCGTGATTTATTTAGAGAAACGTTACCTACTTTGATTCATCAATTATCATTAAAATATTTAAGTCTCGATAATAATATTAATGAGATTAAAAGCAAATTATCACAACAAGATTCTGTTTCAATGACTAATAATGAACTAGCTTCAAGTTTGAAATTATTTGATGATGAAGAAAATGAATTCCCATTGATTTATTCGAGTAAGAATTTACAGAAAAATATGCAATTATTCAAATCAAGAGAAACTTTTAGATTAAGTGCCCCCAAATTCAAGAACATTGTACAAAGAACTCGTTTAGATAAATTCACCAAAAGTTATCCAAATTTATTAAATTCATTATATGCAAACAATGCTGATCTTCAACATAGATTTGTTAATAATATCAACCATGGCCACAACAACAACAGTAACACCAGCTCAAATGGTATTCCTATTGAATTATTAGTAAGTCATGATGATAAACAACATTACGGTAAAACTGATAATTTATTAAAAGATATTTCATCTATTCAAGCCAACAATTTTTACAAGTATAGTAATAAAGATGCTCCAAACAAACCAAAAAGAAGAAGAATCAAAGTACACAAGAAGAGCAAGGCTAAACAAGACGACAACACCGTTAAGGCATCTGAGTTGCAAAATGTTGATAGTACATTTATGGAATCAAGATCAATCAGTCCACAAGAAACTATTGATACTACATCAACATTAATAGAAAGTGCCCCAATGACACGTAATGTATCAACAAATATTAAATCACCAACTTTAGAAACTATGTCGACTGGTTCTTCAAGTTCTGCTTCATCACAAGTCATTGCTCATCCTACACCAAAACGTGCCCATCAGCCAGCTGACTCCACTGTTTCCACTACTACTATTAACAAAGAAAATCATATTGATTATATTAAAGCTCGGAATTTATATCAAGATTTTATACAAATGAGTCAATCGCCAGGATATTATGATAAAGTTATTAGTAATGGTAGAGGTATTGGATTGGGTAATAGTGGTGGTAATTATTTTGGATTTAATGGGAATGGTAATGGATTAGAACGTACTATGAGTGCATCACCAATTAAACATTTGAATAAAGATAAAAAATCAATTAATTATATTGATACTAGTAAAATCAATGAAAAATTGAATCAATTTAGATTAGACGGTGGAAAGAATAGTGCCAATACTAATAATAGTAGTGGTGGTAAGAATTTCCGTCCTGGTTTTACAAGAAATGAATCAAATGGTCAACAAGGTATTTTATTTGAAGCATTTAATTTCCCATCAGTGGCACCACCACCACCACCATATTGTTAACATGAAGGTTATGGAATTTTGAGTTTCTTTTATTGTAAACGTAAATCTATTACATAAAGAGTATGAGAGATGACAAATACTATGTTGGATTGTTTTATTTATTATTTTATGAATTTATGAATATTGTTTTTTATTTTAGTTTTTTTAAAAATTTCATGGAGTTTATTTTTAAGTCCGTTAGTTTTATTTTCTTTTTCTATGTATATATGTAAGTTCTTATAGTTTTCAGTTAGTTAACTTATACCTTGTTTGAATATATTTTTATTGGGTAAGAAAATGATGTA
>OKKB01000300.1_pt1 | contig 16786 bp, 6 predicted proteins | sample 1613931 | NCBI WGS metagenome assembly OKKB01 (sample SAMN04436893, study PRJEB24849) | human gut metagenome | biome: human gut; feature: NICU; material: stool | host: Homo sapiens | place: USA: Saint Louis, MO | collected 2012-02-08
TGTCAATTTTTTGACTTCTGCAACGACTTTTTCCTCTATTATTTGGTTTATAAAAGGAAATATATAAACAGAAAACGTAGGTTGATGTTCTCTTTGAGGCGGTTCCGGATCAAAAAGTATGTATGGAAAAATGAGCTTGAAAAGGATTTACCAGATGGGGATTATTGTCTGATTTCTGAATTGTGGTCCACAGTCTGTTTGTCTCGAGAATTCAATGTCTGAAGAAATGCAACAAAAAAAAAAGCTGGACTTTAAAATCAAACAATAAAAAGACAACCATATATATATGTATGTGAAAATTAAAATGATCAATCTCAAATCTTAATTAATGAAAGAGAATGTAAAATTCTTCTACTAAGGTATGTTGTTGTTGTTTACTTTAATGGAATAAACATACTTATCGCGTCAAGATTTGTAGTGGGTTCTCCTTTTTGAGTTGCAATTACTAAATTTTATATGTGACTGGGGTTAATCTGTAACTTCAAAACGTATAGTCAAAGAAGAAGAAGAATTCTAATCCTTAAAATTTAAGGAACCACAAAATCAACTTTGCCTTTTCCTTTTTTCATTTTAGAACTCGGTTTGGCACATGGACCTGACTTCCACAGCACGATACATCCCGAGTTTACTAAACTTGTTGCTTTAAAGCTGATCCATACATTTTAGGAAAACGGGATCATGACAGAGAGAGAGAGAACGGGTTTAGGAGATAAGGAGATATTATTATTTGAGTAATGTATATCTTTCTATCTTATCTTGTTTCCTCCACACTTTGGTGTTGGGTTCAATTGCTTGAATTTTCAATGATTCAATTATAAACAAATAATGAAAATATTAGGCATCCACAAGTTATGAACCATTTCCCGGGGAATGTTAAAATTAGAATTTATAGTTAAGTCTTACATTATTCCTTTAAATTCTGATCAAGAATGTTATCTACTACGCACCTCCTCCATTAAAAGTTTCCGTAATGTTGTACTCATTATATATATCAACAATAGCATGTGTCGATTTGTTATTGATACTTGGTCTAAACTTGAACATGTCCAGCTTTGTTCTTTCGTTTCTCTCTTGATTTAGTAATGATTTGTTTAGTTCCTTACTGAATTATAATAGATTAAATCGTAACTATTGTCATTTTAGAAATTTCAACACTTCGTATATTAGTACAAACTAGATCAGTTTCCTACCCCTGGAGTAGTTGTGATTATTTATTGGTGCTAGCAAACAATAGTCTAACCTATCTAATAGTAGATCTTTTCAACATCACCGAGACTAACTCTGTCAGGAGCAAATCTCTAATTACTAAACTGCAAAGTACATTAACATGTGTATATAAAACAGAAATATATATATATAAAAAAACAATGAATACAAAAAAAAAGTTGCTAAAATAAATGTAATCATACTAGAATACAGGTTTAAAAGTTTATTGACTCTCAATCTTTTAATCTTAATAATTCAAAATGAATATAGCTAAATAATAAAAGATCTTTGAACGTTCATAATTCTTATATGTGGAATAAATAGAGAGGGGTTTCTCTCTCTCTATCTTCGTTTCCTGTCCTGATTAAGCAGTGTACTTTTCCCAACCCTTTTGTCTTTTGAAATTATTCAAAGTGTAATATTTGGTAGTACAAGAATAGCCTCTCCAAGTAAAATCTTTGTTAGGATCACAATTACAATTTCTTGCCTTTCTGACTTCTTTATCAACTGGGCAATTGGTAAATGGAACATGATAATAACCAACATCTTCAAAGAAATGGATTTTTTCTCTTGGTAAAAATAATGCTGCAGCAATGGAATGAACTGGAGCATCACCCCATCTTTCATAAAAGAATCCACCAGCTTTATCTAAATGTTCAAAATATTTTCTGTAAGCTTCACTTCTCCAAAATGCCAAAGAACCAATTTCAAAATTGGACCAGAAATGACAACCATTATAAGTTTGACCTTTATCGTCAGAAACCCAATCCATCAAGTTATTTTGAGCCAAATATTGTGGGTTTTTTTCAATAAATTCTTTAGTAGTGTCCCATAAAGTAGGAATGGTTTCTTTATATTCTGGTAAGGAAATAGTGAATGCATAATCTTTATTATTATCTTTCATCCATTTAAAGATATCATAATCAATATCACAATATAATTTGATATCTGGTTCAACTCTCCAATAGTAATCATAATCGTTTAAAATTTCTTGCCTCCAGAAAAACCCACTTTCAAATCTACACATGTGACGATAAGATTCAGAATGACCATAAATAATCTTCTTTTCTCTCATTTGTTCACGGACTAAAGCAGCTTTTTCTTGATCAATCCATGGAGGATATGACCAATGTTCCTTTGGAATCAAACCAAATTTAGTGTTACCACTAACTAAACTACCAACAGTTTCTTTAAATTCATCATTGAATTCTTCATCATTGAGGAAAACCCAATCATAATGGAATTTCTTATTGAAACGATCTTCAACGTGTCTAATTGATTCAGCTAAAGAATATAAATCAGAGTTACGGGCCAAAGTGACAAATGTAGCCTTAATTTTGTCATTGAGGGTATAACTATCAGGAATATCTTGTTGAGGAACCGGAGCATCACTACCACCTTCACCAGCTCCCATAATTGCTTTTGGTATTGGACCTCTATTTTTGCCTAATGGAACTTGAGCTCCTGCGGAACCTGAACCAGCACCACCTCCAGCAGCAACATTACCGGTCTGTTTTTCATGAGCGGCGGGTGATTGTGTTTGTTGATAATTTGGAGGTTGGAATGATGAGCCTCTTGTAAGGATATAGCCACATCCTATTAAAACAAGGGCAAAGATCCCAAATCTAATCAAACGAGCATTCGATCTGGTAGAAGCCATTCTTTATTACTTTTATATATTTATATCAAAGAATGAAATGAATTGAAAAGTAAAAGAAATAAAGGTCTTAAATATAAAAATAAAATAATATAGAAGAAGAAATGGATTCCAATTAGTAACAAAGAAAATAGGGAAAAGGAAAAGAAGAATTTTATTTTATTGTAATTTTTTTTTTGTTTGGTTTGGGTTTGGTTTGACTGTCTCGAAATCAAAAAAGTTTCCATCAAGAAAGTTAAGGATTTTTTTTTTTCAATTTCTATTTCATACACACTCACTCACTCACTCACTCAGACATACATACATACATTCAATTTCTATTGTCTTATGCATAATCACCTAGATTACAGCAACTACTGGTTTTGTTCATTTATTTAAGTTGCTTTAGACATTTATAATTGAAGATTATACGTGTAGAAAGTGTAAGTTGTACACCTCTAATATTTCAATATTCTACTAAACTTCCACCTATTTTTTTTGGCTTTTATGAATTACGTGTCTCCTTTCACATTTTTCATTTCTTTTTTCTATTTTTCTTTATTTGCCAATCTCTTATTCAATTTCGCTTGGCAAAGACGGAAAAAAAAAAGAAGACATTTATTAATTGAGGCGGTAGTGACAACTGCAACAGCTAATGATTATACTGATATCAACTGTTGGCCGATGTAAGCAAACGATCTAAGAGAAACTCAAGAGCTTAAACTGGACGGAGTAGTATTTTGTATCTTGGTGTAACGCGTATTACAGAATTTTTAGTTTAAAAATTCTCTCTTTATTTTTCTCTTATCGCTGACGTGTCTTTTGTTCAACACTCTATTACTCTGTCAGTCACTCACTATATCAGTATCAATTATGTGGGTGCGTAAATCTGCAGTTGTCATTTGTGTCTCACAACTAAATGGAGTCAATTTTTAGCGATTATACACACCACCATCTAAAAGTTAGAAAAGTTTTACAATAATTTCCAATTGCTCTCTATATATTTATATCACAAAGTTCATAAAACAATCAATCTCGAACAATGCAACAATACAAAAACTTACGACTACGAAATGCTTCATGTTGTTGCTGTGGCTGTTGTTGCTATTAATAACAGATTAGGTTACATTCCTCAACAAGTTACGAGAAATACAAACTAGAAATTCACACCATTTTTAATGTTTTTATTTACGGACCCTTCTTTCCCAACAATACTCAATAGTATATGCTACTGATTGTTGTTCTTATTGTCTTGAAATTATTCGTTTAACTTTAGCAATTGTTAACCCACAAATATCTTAAACTATATTTAGTGTAGACTATTATTTGGTTAAAGAATTAGAGCAGGAAAATTTTTAAGTTGCTGGTTTCTCTTACTTGATGTTTTCCACTTTGAGGCAATTTCTTGCATATCTTGTAATTCTATAATATAATATCACACGATAAAACACACTCACAAGTATATCTTAAATGAAGTTTACACAATTCAGCACAACTTCTGTCAATGGAGACATCTATACACTCTTTTTAAAAAAGTTGTATTAATGTTAATATACGAATGTTCTGCTGAAAGTTTTTAGTAAGTAGTTTGCAACCTATCATGGATCAAACTTTTCAGACAGCAATCACACCACACACGAAAATGTCAGTCATATTGTGAGATATAGTGATAACGCAATCACTTTCTAAAATGAACTGGTAACTATTGATTCAATGGGACCAAAATACAAATCGGTGTGATATTCGGAACTGAACACTAGATGTAAAATAAATGACAAGTAAAAAAATAAGGTTACAAATTAACCTTTTTTTTCAGCTTGTTCACAGCCCTCTCTTATTACCCCAGATTCTATTATTATTATTATTTGATAAATGTCGGAACAATTCCTTTGTAAATCTGTTGCATTATGTTGTTGTCAATAACAAAAACTTTCAAATCAAAATCAAACTGTAAATTTGTTTGAAAATTTTGAAATGCCATAAAAAACCTACATTCAAATCAACTACTACTACTACTACTAGTACGGCATTCCATTCTCCGAAAATTTGTTATTATACTCCTCTTTCTTTTTTTTGGGGGGAATTCAAAAACAACAATCAACTATCAAGATAATCAAATATATATATATTTATATATAACATTTTTAACACAATGACTGATTCATTTGATATTGATAATATATTATCTCAATTGACATTAGAAGAAAAAATTGGATTAGTAGGTGGAATTGATTTTTGGCATACATATCCAATTTCTCGATTAAACATTCCCAAAGTGAGATTCACTGATGGTCCCAATGGTATTAGAGGCACAAGGTTTTTCAATGGTGTTCCTCTGGCTTGTTTCCCCTGTGGAACTGGATTAGCTGCTACTTTTGATCATGAATTATTATTGACAACCGGGAAATTAATGAACATTGAAGCTAAATTTAAAAATGCGCACGTGATCTTGGGTCCTACGATGAATATTCAACGAGGCCCATTAGGTGGCCGAGGATTTGAATCATTTTCTGAAGATCCTTATTTAACTGGACAAATTGCCAGTGCTATAATTAAGGGTATTCAATATGATAATGAAATTGGTGCCACGGTTAAACATTATGTTTGTAATGATTTAGAAGATGAAAGGAGTGCTAGTGATTCTTTGGTTACACCAAGAGCATTGAGAGAAATTTATTTAGAACCATTTAGAATAGCTATTAAAGAAAGTAATCCAATTTGTTTGATGACAGGGTATAATAAAGTTAATGGTGAACATGTTTCTCAAAGTAAATTTTTCTTGCAAAATATATTACGTGATGAATGGAATTGGCAAGGGACAATTATATCTGATTGGTATGGGACATATACAAGTAAAAAAGCCATTGAAAATGGTTTGGATTTAGAAATGCCAGGATCTCCAATTTTCCGTAATAAACAATTGTTGACTAGTATGATTAAATCAAAAGAATTGCATATCAAACATTTGGATGATCGTGTAAAGAATGTTTTAAAATTAATTAAATTTGCCAAACAGTCAAGTGTTGTGGTCACTGAAGATGGTAAAGAATCATCGGAGAATAACACTCAAGAAACAAGAGATATACTACGCAAACTAGCTCAAGATTCAATTGTTTTATTGAAAAATGATAATAATTTATTACCATTGAAAAGGGATGACGTCGACTTCAGCTCCAAGTCTATTGCAATAATTGGTCCTAATGCAAAAATTGCCGCTTATTCAGGTGGTGGGTCAGCCACTTTACCAGCTTATTACACCACTACTCCTTATAATGCCATTGTTGAGAAATTATCTTCTATTTCCAAATTTGATATTACATCACAACTCAAATATACTATTGGTGCAAAAGCATATAAATATTTACCAGAATTAGGTCCACAAGTGATCAATCCCAAAACTGGTAAACCCGGGTTTTCCATGAAATTTTATAAAAAGCCAAAATCCGTTCCTAATGAAGATCGAGAATTATTTGATGAATTAGATACAGAAATATCTGATATTTTATTAGGTGATTATTATCATAAAGATATCCCTTCTAATGGGTTATATTATATTGATTTTGAATGTGAATTCACACCATCAAAAACCCAACATTATGAATTTGGTTTAACTGTTCATGGTACAGCACAATTATTTATTGATGATAAACTTGTTGTTGATAATAAAACCAAACAAATTAAAGGAGTTTCATTTTTGAATTCTGGAACTATTGAAGAACGAGGATCAATTGAATTACATCAAGGTAAAACTTATAAAATCATTGTTGAATATGGTTCGGCACCTACATTTACATTAAAAGATCAAGTTGGAGAATATTTTGGTGGTGGGATTCGTCTTGGTATGAATGAAATTATTAATGATGATGAACAAGAAATCATCAATGCAGTAAATTTGGCTAAATCAGTAGATTTAGTGATTTTAATTATTGGATTAAATAAAGATTGGGAAAGTGAATCTTATGATCGTCCTGATATGAAATTACCTGGATTACAAGATAAATTGATTGAATCGGTATTGGACGTTAATCCAAACACCATTATTGTTAATCAATCCGGTACACCTGTGGAATTTTCTGAATGGTTGGATAAACTGAAAGCTTTGTTGCATTGTTGGTATGGTGGGAATGAAAGTGGGAATGCCATTGCTGATATTTTATTTGGTAATGTCAATCCTAATGGGAAATTATCATTGACTTTCCCATTGAAAAATAATGATAATCCAACTTTTTTGAATTTTAAAACTGAAAGAGGTCGAGTATTATATGGAGAAGATATTTTTGTTGGTTATAGATATTATGAAAAATTGAATCGTCAAGTTGCTTTCCCATTTGGATTTGGATTATCATATACTAAATTTGAATTTTTTGATTTGAAATTGGAGAAGAAAACAAAAGATAAAGAAGAAGAAGAAGAAGAAGAAGAAAGTCTTGTTGTTTCATTGTCGGTGAAAAATATTGGTAAGATGACTGGTTCTGAAGTGATTCAAGTTTATGTATCTAAAGTGGAATCTGATGTGATTAGGCCAATTAAAGAATTGAAAGGTTTTACTAAAGTTAATTTACAACCAAATGAAACCAAATCTGTTAATTTGAAATTGATCATTAAAGATTCAGTTTCGTTTTTCGATGAATATGCCAATCAATGGTCAGTACAACTGGGCCAATACAAAGTTCATGTTGGTAATAGTAGTGATAATATACCATTGACTGAGAGTTTCACCATAGAGAAATCATATTTTTGGTCAGGACTTTAAATACTTTTATATGTATATATGTCTGCATGTTATGTATTTTAAAAGTTTCTATAAATTGACTTGAGGAAATAACTTTAAACTGGAAACAAAATGAAATATAATCAACCCTGTAACCATGCAAAATAACAAAATGTAAAATAAAAACCTAAATGGCTAATATTTCAATTATTGATATTTTTCCCATTCTTTAGGTTTTTGTAAACCCATTTTTTCAAAATATTTCTTACCACAAGAATAACCTCTAAAAGTAAAATCATTATCTGGATTACAATGACATTTATGTTCGTATCTAAATTGAGGATTTAATGGACATTGAGTATAAACACTATGTTTATAACCAACATCATCAAAATAATGAATTTTATCTTTTGGTAAAAATAATGCTGCAGCAATAGAATGAATTGGAGCATCACCCCAACGTTCATAGAAAAATCCACCCGTTTGATCTAAATAATCAAAATATTTTCTATAAGCTTCACCTCTCCAAAAATTCAAATTGGCAATTTCAAAATTCGACCAAAAATGACATAAATTATAAGTTTCACCTTTATCATCACTAATAAAATCCATAAAATTATTTTCAGCTAAATATTGAGGATTCTCTTTAATGAATTTTTTCGTGGTATCCCATAATGTAGGAATGGTGGCTCTAAATTCATGAATTGAAATAGTAAAACCATAAACTTTATTATTATCTTCCATGTATTTGAATAAATCATAATTCAAATCACAATGAATATCAATACTTGGTTCAACTCTCCAATACCAATCATAATCATCTAATAATGGATGTCTCCAAAAAAACCCACTTTCAAATCGACACATATGACGATAAGATTCACTATCTCCATAAATGATTTTTTGTAATTTCATATTTTTACGAGTTTCTTCTGCTCTTTTCAAATCAATCCAATCAGGATATGACCAATGTTCTTTAGGAATTTTCCCATATTTGGTTTTACCAGAAACTAATGCTGTAGTTAAATCTTTAAATTCTTGGGTGAAATCATCATCATTAAGAAATACCCAATCATAATTGAATTTTCTATTGAAACGGTCTTCAACATTACGAATAGATTTGATCAAATCATATAATTCAGAATTACGTGCTAAAGTGACAAATGTGGCTTTAACTTTTTCTGATTTCACAGGATCTTTTGATGAAGAAGAATTTTCCAGTTCTTTTTTGGTGTCTTGTTTCTCTTGTTGCTGTGGGGAGGAGGAGGAGGATTTTGGTACACCAGATACAGCTGGTTTTTGATCTTTATTGTTATCAACAACTAAATCTTGAGGTTTGTTTTTCAATTCTTCAGGCACCTTGACGATTTGATCTTGGTTTGCAGGTTGTTGTTGTTGTTGTTCTGGTGATGAAGGTGATTGTGGTGGTGGTTGTGGCACAGTTTCCAGTATTGGCTTAGTGGTGACATCATTGATATTAGGATCAGCCAGATAACTGCTATGAGTTAGAACGTAGATGGTAATGGTGGTTAAGATGATTGCCAAATATTTGAGATAAGGTTGTCTCGAACTATAGAATATTGAAGGCTTCATAATGTATTTAGTAACCTATTGGTAATGAAAAACCCTTCTTTGAAAAATGGAAAGAAAAAGTTGACAAAAAAAATTAAATGTGGATAAATGAAAAAAAAAAAATGAAAAAAAAAAATTTTCCTTATTGAGTTCTAATCAATGCAAATGAAATATATGTTGTCTTGTTTGTTTGTTCTCTTTAAGGGTTTTTTCTTTTCTTTCCAAATTTTTTCTATTTGGCCGTAGTAGAAGTGGAAGGAGGAAGGAAGCCAAGGAAGCCAAGAAGGGAGGGAAAGGATTTAACGAAAGGGCCAGGAGAAGGAAAAAAAAATGTTGAATTTATTATTCGCACGTTTTATTATATTTTTGCTATTCTTCGGTGTTAATTCCCGGTATTTGCTATGTCGTCGTGATGGCTTATGATTATGTTCCTTGAAGCCTCCGTTCAAAATTAATTTGGCAATGATACGTTTGTATGTACGTATGTATAAATTGAACTTTAATTGAGCTAATAGTAAACTGCTTTTTTAAAAAAAATTCAGAGCTAATAACCAACAAAAATTAAAAACAAAGTGAAATTTTAAGTTGGTGTTTTGGTGGAAAAGTTTGTGATTAAATATTTTGTGATATCAATAAATAACAATTAGCAAGATCTAGAAACTAAAATATTTTTAACATACACACTGACTCACCACTTAATACATACAGATACATATATATACTGTGTGTGTGTAATTCCAGAAGCCAAAAAGAAATTGAAAATGAAACACCACAAATTAATCAATCAGTAGGCAGGAAGACAAGTAGGCAAAGCAATTCTTTCTCTTTTCGGGAAAGGAAAAAGTAACAAAAGGAACAAAATCTCTCCGATTTTGTGTGATTTAAGTTTTTTGTAAGAAAAAAAAAATATTTTTGTGTTGCAATTGAAAAGATTTTGTGTAGATTTAACACTTTCTGTTTCATTTCATCCACTTGTTGGTAACCATTTTTAACCACTTTTGGTTCAGATGCACACGATTATACACACACACACACATAGATTTAGGTATGATATTTGATCAGTTGTTAATATATTATTATAAAAGATATTTGTTATGACACATCAAACACATTTCTCTCTTGTACCATATACAAATAATACAAGAAACATGAAAATCTTGTAACTGAAAACTAAATCCCCATTTAGCTGTCGCTTGCAAGCTTAGAGTATTGAAAATCTTTTTTTGATATAAACATTTGAAAGATTAGGTTCAGGTTATGCATAGAGAGAGAATAAATTGTTGTCTTTAATCGGGATGTGTTGCAAGAAGCTAGCTCATGGCCTACAAAAAAAAAAAGGGACGCCGTAAGGAGCGTACAAAAAAATGATTCCGCCCAGGATCGAACTGGGGACGTTATGCGTGTTAAGCATATGCCATAACCAACTAGACCACGGAACCAATTTGTTAAAGTTGAAATTGCTATTCTTAGTTACATCCTCTTAATATATGTATTTCTTTGTTCACGAACTTGCAATTATTTAGAAGAGAACTGGTTTAGTAAGTTGATAAATCAGTTTTAAAAGAGGCTTAAAGAAGTTAAAAATTAAAAATATTGCATCAATCAGCTGAATTGTTAGATCTTGGCTAATTGCTAGAAGGGTCTTTTTTTAGTCTTAAAATCACTGCTAATATTTAACAAAAAGTTTTACAATTGAAGATCAAACTTAAAACCTATTAGTAAATATATAAAAATCTATCAAAATACTTTTAAATATAAATTGGACACTTTTTAAGTATAACCTAATAGCTAAGAATTAGGTTAATCGCCTGAGTCATCTGAAAATCATTTACTATGGTTTCCCTTAGTTTTATTTTTTTGCAACTTTCTATAGAAAAAGAAATTTATACCCGAAACTGAATAAAAATACATACAAGGTTACAAAGTCGTATAGATTGATTAAAAGGCAATATTTTTTGAGAGCTTCCTTATTTTTGCTTTTGACTGGCACGAAACGAAACCATAATTGCAACATCTAAACAAGAAAACTGAGTACTCCTATAATAATAATAGAAAAAAAACATATGTAACGACTATCAAAGCAACAGTAATGTTATGAGTTTTATAAAAATCATGACCCAACAAATATAAATAGTTAGTAGTATTCCTAAAATAAACAGAACATAGACAGATGTAGCTATCGATTGAACAAATAAGACGGGCAACTAAGTTCGAAACAAATCTTGAATCTCAATTATTAGTGTAATCATGGAGAAAAATTTCAAGAGGAAAAAAAATAGAACCAAAAAAAAAAAAATTTTCAATTACTATCGAATAACCTCATACCTTTAACCATCACAAGCTTCACGGAATTATGATTAGAGGATCCTCACTTATATTCACTAGGTCTATATCGACATCTTTTTCTTTACCGGTGAATAAAACTTTAGAAATTCTTAAGGCAACAAACGCCAATTTTGAAGGGCTATTCACTAACAATGCCATAAATCAATTATGGTTTCAAAGAGGTCAACAATTGGTTCAAAATTTAAATCAACATTTAGCTCAAACCAACAATGGATTACTTAGTGATAGCAACAACATCAACAACAATACCAGTAGCACCAGTGACAATGGTAATGGTGATGGTGAAAATGTTGTTAATTACTCTTTAAATGAAATCATATCCATCACCATGAATAAACCAGAATTATTTCATATTCATAAAAATGCCACTAATTTATATAATTTACAATTTTTTTTTGAAAATATTCGACAATTAGAACAACAACCACAAGAAATCATACCTAGTGGATCCGAAGTTTTATTACAAACACCAAAAGATCAATTTAAAAATGTTCCACTGGATAAAGAATTAGTTGATTGGATTGAACATTCATTTGGATCTATTCAAGAATTAAGAAATTTGATTATAAATTCCGCCAAGGGGATAAAAGGTGATGGTACAGTATGGTTAGTAGCTGAAAGTACCATGAGTGAAAATTATTTGAGTAAAAGTAATTTTTCATCACCATTATTTCATAATTTGGCAATTGTCAATACATATAATGGCGGTATGATTGATGATTCTGAAAGATCAGGTCAATTAAGAAGAATGAAAAGTGTATTGCAACAACAACAAGAACAAAACGAGGAAGAACAAGATAAATCAACAGAAAATAAACAAAAACACAACAACTCAACTAGTGAATTTGAATTGGGATCTGTTGAACAAGCTGAATTGGAAACAGCTTTCCATAATAAAAGATTGGTACCTGCTTTAGCTATTGATGTTTCTCCAAGAAATTATTTGATTAATTATGGTGCATACGGTAAACAACAATATTTAGAAAATGTTTGGGAATGTATTGATTGGGATATCGTTTCAAGAAGATTACCACCAAGATCTAAACAAGTCATTACTGTGTAAATAGTGTTCATGTAATTTGCAAAATATTAGTTCATTGTACATAAATTCTTTTTTACTATCTTTGAAATTGTAAAGTTAAGTAAAATATAAAATTGACCAAATAACAAAATAATGGTCATTATTCAAATATATTATTAGAGTTCTCTATATATATAAATGTTATAAAGAAATAAAGTAAACAGGATAAACAAAAAAAAAAACGCTATCGTCATTATATCACTCCTTGTCATGGATTAACTTTTAATAACTTTTTTAACAATTTTTTCCACTTCATCCCAATCATCTGTTGGAACTCTAGTCATTTCAACATTACCAAAATATGCTTTAATGGCCATCAAAATGTCATATGATCTTCTATCATGAATAAATGAAATAGATACCCCAACTCTACCAAATCTACCAGTTCTACCAATTCTATGCAAATAAGTTGATGGATCTGGTTTGCCATATTTATCAGTTGGCATATCATAATTAACCACCATGGAAACAGATGCAATATCAATACCTCTAGCCAAAACATTGGTTGTGATTAAAACTTTGGATCTACCTTCACGGAAATCATCGATTAATCTATCTCTGTCTGTATTATCTAAACCACCATGCAAAACAGATACAGTATGACCTTCTTTTTTCATTTTACCATACAATACATCGGCAGTTTCTTTCTTTTCAACAAATATAATTGATGAACCAATGGTCAATAACCCGTATAATTCACATAAAACTTCAAATTTATGTTGTTCGGAACGACAATCCATATATAATTGTTTGATACCATCAACATTCAATTCTTCCTGTTTCAATTCTAAAGAATTAGCATCAGGTACAAGTCTTTCAGCATATTCACGAACTTCAGTTGGGAAAGTGGCAGAAAATAATACCAATTGAACTCCTCTAGGTAAAGCTTTTTTAACTCTAATAGCTTGATCACCCAATCCTTGTGCTTCCAACATATTATCGGCTTCATCCAAAACGAAAACTTTCATTTTGCTAAGATTTAATTGTCTTCTTCTTATAAGGTCAATAGCAATCCCTGGTGTACCAACTAATACTTGGGCATTAACTGATGAACCTCTTGGAATGGCATTAGGTACGACTAATTGAGTAGTAATATTGGTAAATTTACCCATAGTGGTAATGACTTCTAAAGTTTGCCTTGCTAATTCTCTAGTTGGTGATAAACAAAGACATTGAGGCATTTTTATGGTTGGATCAACTCTTGATAACATTGTCAATGAAAATGCAGCGGTTTTACCAGTACCTGATTGTGATTGACCAATCATATTTCTTGGTGGGTTTGAAAGTAACAATGGTAATGCCTTTTCTTGAATCTTGGAAGGTTTATTGAATTTCATGGCGTATAACCCTTTTAATAATTCTGGTGACAACCCTAATTCTTCAAATGATTTAACCGAATATAATGGTGAGTTAGGATCAGCTTGAATATCAGCTAATTTAACTTTAACTTCATAAGATGATTTAATTAAATTAGTAGCTGGTTCTTTAGGTTCTTTAGGTTCTTTAGGTTCTTCTTTGGATTCTTCTTTGACTTCCTCCTTGGTTTCCTCTTTGGCTCCATCTCCGTCCTTAACTTCATCTTTTGATTCATCTTTTTTGTCTTCATCTTTCTTATCGTCGTTAATTTCTTTGTTTTCAGGTTCTTCAACAACTTCTTTCTTTTCTTCAGGTTTTTTGGAATCACCTTCTTTTAATGAAAGACCACCCAATAAATCAGAAGGATCAGGTGTTGATCCCTTTTTGATTTCTTCAAGTTTTTCGCCACTTTTGTCTATTGAAAGACTGGCTAATAAATCAGTTGCATCTGCTTCCACTCTTTTTACCTTCTCACTTGACATGTTTATATTATGAGTGAAATTCCAATTGATGAATTCTATAGATTCAAGACGTGATTGAACTTGAGTTGGAATTCTCTCTTTTCCATTCAAAAAAAAAATTATAACATACACACTAAAAATTGAAGAAGAAGAAAACTTTTTTCAAATTGAGTACTGTTACACGACCATAGCCACAAAAATAAGAAAAAATTAAAAGCCCAACGCGGGACTCGAACCCGCAACCTTGAGATTAAAAGTCTCACGCTCTAAGCCGATTGAGCTAGCTAGGCGCTGAACAACTAAGCCATTTTAGCTTGTTGTTATTAAAAAAGTGCATAACTTTTTGACACCAGTACAAGTAGCTGAGTCTTGCATTTTTAACTTTGTTCACATACAATAAGTTTTCTTTAATCCAATGATATTCAGGATCCATGTAGACAATAAGAATATTTAAATTACCATCAAAGGGTTTTGTATATTTTTGATAAGAAAATACAAAGTAGTGCTGTTTTATGACTTTTGGCGGAAATGAAAAATTCAAGACATTTTCTGGAAAAAGAAAAAAAAAAAAAATTACGTGGGATAAATTTATACACACACACACACACCAAGAATTGAACGAAACATTTGTCTTTATCTTCATTGTTACCCTTTTTGATTAATAGTTTGATGGAAATAAAATAATGGCCAAGAAGAAAAGTACAGGACCACAGCCGTCATTATCATCTTCTCCCAATGGTAGGGCAAAAGTAACTGCAGAAACAATCACCACGACCACGACCACAACCACCGACACGACCAATAGTTATTCACTTCTAAATATATGGGTCATTTCATTAGCACTTAAAATACTTCTTTTCATTGGGTATCATTCAACAGATTTTGATGTACATAGAAATTGGTTAGCCATCACCAATAAATTACCAATTTCTCAATGGTATATTGAAAACACATCACAATGGACATTAGATTATCCACCATTTTTCGCTTATTTTGAATATTTATTATCATTATTAGTACCACGATTTGTTGCCAATGATGGATGTTTAGATATTGTTGAAATTGGTCAATATGGATTACCAACAATTTATTTCCAACGATTAACGGTTATTATTAGTGAATTGGTATTATTTTATGCATTACAAACCATTGTTAAAACTTCACCTACTCTTTCAGCGAAAAGAAGAATGTATGTGGCTACTGCCAGTCTTGCATTATCTCCTGGATTGATACTTATTGATCATATTCATTTCCAATATAATGGTATGATGTATGGAATATTATTATTATGTATAAATAGTGCTCGTTTACAACAATATTTGTCATGTGGATTTTGGTTTTCAGTATTGTTATGTTTCAAACATATTTATTTATATTTGGCTCCAGCAGTATTTATATTCCTTCTTCGAGGTTATTGTTTGAAATTTAATTGGAATAAGCGTAAAAATTTTTTCATCAATATTTTCAATTTTATTCAATGGATTAATCTTTTCAAATTAGGTAGTATTGTCATTTTAGTATTCATCATTGCCTTTGGACCATTTTATAATGTTTTACCACAATTAATTTCTCGATTATTCCCATTCAGTCGTGGGTTGACTCATGCATATTGGGCACCTAATATTTGGGCCGTTTATTCATTTCTTGATCGAATATTAATTCAAATTTATAAAAAAATCCCCATGAGTAAATATCCATTATTAAAAATTTTCCAATTTGATCCAAATTCATTAAATAATGATCAATTATTGAAAACTTCAACTCGTGGTATTGTTGGTGATATTGAATTTTTTATACTTCCCAATATAACTCCAAAATTGACATTTTTATTAACATTATTTTATCAAATCATGGCATTAATCCCATTATTTATTCAACCAACTTATAGACGATTTGTTGGTGCCCTTACATTATGTGGTTATGCATCATTTTTATTTGGTTGGCACGTACATGAAAAAGCAATTTTATTAGTCATTTTCCCCATGACTTTATTAGTTGCTCGTGATCAAAAATTATTGACTCCATTTAATTTATTAGTTAGTTGTGGTTATGGATCTTTATTCCCCCTTATTTTCACCTGTAATGAATGGTTAATTAAAGTGGTTTATACTTATACTTGGTACATTATATTTTATTTCAATTTTAGAAAAGTAGTAAGACCTTCAAAGAATAATATTATTGGTAATGGTATTGGTAATGGTAATGGTAAAGGTGGTGGGATTATTTTAGATAGAATGGTCAATTTATACATTTTACTTTTCAACGTTGTTGTTATTATAACTAGTTTATTTGATTTGTTTAAACATAAATACCCCGTTTTACAAAATTTTGAATTTTTGAATTTGATGATTTATAGTGTTTATTGTGCCATTGGAATAATTAGTAGTTGGAATGGATTTTGTTGGTTGTATTTTATT
>OKKB01000301.1_pt1 | contig 16662 bp, 8 predicted proteins | sample 1613931 | NCBI WGS metagenome assembly OKKB01 (sample SAMN04436893, study PRJEB24849) | human gut metagenome | biome: human gut; feature: NICU; material: stool | host: Homo sapiens | place: USA: Saint Louis, MO | collected 2012-02-08
GTCTTCCATTAGTAATGTTTATCATGACTATTCGAGTTTTCTGAATGCAACTACTTTTTCCCAAGTTTATCAAAATTTCAATCAATTAGATAATTTAAATGTTTTTGAAAAATTATGGGGGTCATATTATTATTATATGGCCAATGATTTATTTGCTACTGGATTATTATTTTTTTTAACTCATGAAATTTTTTATTTTGGTAGATGTTTACCATGGGCTATAATTGATAGAATTCCTTATTTTAGAAAATGGAAAATTCAAGATGAAAAAATCCCTAGTGATAAAGAACAATGGGAATGTCTTAAATCAGTTTTAACGTCTCATTTCTTAGTTGAAGCTTTCCCAATTTGGTTTTTCCATCCATTATGTCAAAAAATTGGTATTAGTTATCAAGTACCATTCCCTAAAATTACTGATATGTTGATTCAATGGGCAGTATTTTTTGTTTTGGAAGATACTTGGCATTATTGGTTTCATAGAGGATTACATTATGGGGTTTTCTATAAATATATTCATAAACAACATCATAGATATGCTGCTCCATTTGGATTGGCAGCGGAATATGCTCATCCAGTTGAAGTTGCCTTATTAGGATTGGGTACTGTTGGTATTCCGATTGTTTGGTGTCTTATCACTGGTAACTTGCATCTTTTCACAGTTTCCATTTGGATCATTTTAAGATTATTCCAAGCCGTTGATGCTCATTCCGGTTATGAATTCCCTTGGTCTTTACATAATTTCTTGCCATTTTGGGCTGGTGCTGATCATCATGATGAACATCATCATTATTTCATTGGTGGATACTCTTCATCTTTTAGATGGTGGGATTTCATTTTGGATACCGAAGCTGGTCCAAAAGCTAAAAAGGGTAGAGAAGACAAAGTCAAACAAAATGTTGAAAAATTACAAAAGAAGAACTTATAGAGAGAGAGAGAGTACATGTGTACAACTTTTCGGTGCTTGTACTACTTTCAATATTGATGCTGTTTATTTTTGGTTTTATTTAATATATATATCTATATCTATTCATAGTGCTACATTATTCTTACAAACACTTGTGTGTATACCATACATTAATACAATTTAAACTTATTTAATACTTATTTTCTATTCTTCGCTTTCATTCTTTTTCAAGCCAATCATTATATTCTTTTCTTTTCTGATTAATATCTATAAAAGAAGCTCTACTATTATATTCTTCATAATCAGTGATACCAATTTTTTCACTCAATTGTACAGCATCTTTCATTTCAATAAATCTCAAATATTTAGAATCATTTTTAATAATCATATTATGTTTGTCATAAGCAATAGATAAAAATGGTTGATTCTGAATAGATACAATTGATCCAATAACTAATAAGAGTATTCCAATTACTGATTCTAGTATTATATCCAACGGAGGCAATCGATAATCTGTATGATAATGAGTGGAAATTTTATGGAATTCAAATGATGAATAACCAGAATGGACTAATAAGAGTGTACCAACAAAATATAGGATATATTGATGTGTACTTGAAGACATCCTTGTGGTGGTGATGTTGAGTTAGATTAGGTTGGGCTATGGCTGAACGAATTGAATCAACTAACCCTAGGTTTTTTTTTCCAATTCACACGGTGGGAAGCAAAGAAATTTGTTGAGAAAATCAAAATCCACAACAAATGTCGCAACAAACGACATTTGGCTCGAAGTATCATAACGATTAAACCTAGTGTGAGACTTAAGTTGTCAAAGCAACAAGACAAACAACAAATAACTAGTACTAACTATTAACTTTTGCTACTCTTATTATTACCACTTTTACGGATCGTTGAAATTTCTAATCACTTAGGAGAAAGTTTAAGTTGTATTGTTTTTGTTTTGTTGGTCCTTTTCCAACAGTTTCATTGATTTTGGTGAGGAGGAATGAAAATACCACCCATTATTATTATTATCACTACAACCTCTTCAACTTTAGTAGTAATTTTCAATATTTATTCATATGTTTCTTTATTTGTTCATTTATTTCTGTATTCTTATTCTATTTAAAAACGTTTCGCCTCCCGCCTCTCTTGATCGCTTGATTGCTCGATCCTTCGCCCCTCGTCCCCTCTCTCGCTCCAAAATTCAAAATTAGAGAGAGAACGAAAATAATCCAAGAAGAAAAAAATTAGTTCATTCAAAAAAAGAGAGATAATATCAAGATATATAAAAACCCGACAAAATTCCATTCATATTATTATCATCATCATTGGCATTTAATTTTCTTCTATTTTTAGTTATTATTATTTCTTATTTTTTTTTTTATTTTTGTCTATCTATTCCATCCCAAATTATCAACATTAAAACAGAAATGGATCAAAATTCTGTTTCACCAGAAGTTGCTGTGGAAAAGAAATCGGGATCGATATCTGACAATGGGAAAACAAATGAAGAAAATGCCTCAAAACCACAAGTTAAACAGACGAGTACTCATTATACTCCCAAATTAATTACATCATTGGATTGTAAAATTCTACAATATCAATATAACATTTACAAATTAGAAAAATCAATCAGTCATATACGGAAACTCCAAACTGAATGTCAAGGATCACCTAATTTACCTTTGCTTCATTATATTGTATTATTGGTAGGGTGTACATTTTCTATCAATGACAAAGCATTCGACCCCAAATTAGATATTTTATCCAATTTTCAATTATTTAGAAGTACAACCATTAACATAACAGCCACAACCTCGCATATTCCATACGATACACCAGATTTACCAATCACACCATTGAATGATATTCCGGAAATATCGACATCAATCAAATGTTTAAAACAATTAGAGTCATTATGCAACACTTGTCTACAGGGATACAAGAAGAAATTGGATCAAGCAAAAGTCGAAAAATCAAATGAACTTGGAAATGTTGACTCAATAGATGCTTATTATAGTACAATTGAGAAAATAGTTTCAAATGACATTTTCAATAACGACGTTGACTTGGTTTTCTCTGATTCTACATTCAATTTACCTATAGATAACGTTGACTTAATGGCCAATGAGAATTTCCAAGAAGCTACGTTGATTGATATGGACATTAAAGAACTTTTCATTATTGTTCAATATATTGAACGACTGTTGAATTTTTTGAAACCTACCATCACCAAATTGAAACAACCTCAATGTTCCGACCCATATGCTCTTCATAAGATTTTCCTTCTTACTCAAAGATTAAATGATATTTATACAATTGTACGAAGATGCGGAAGAAAAATCTATCTTTCAAATTATCAACATTTAACTGATTCGAAATTTTTATTCCATTGTAAGAATCCACAATTTTTCAAAAATAACATCCTAAAGGATATGAATGATTTTTTCAATTCAATGAAGAAAAATGGTACTTTGATTGCTAACTTGACAAGATTTGTTCGTCAAGATTCCCGGTTTGAAACCAATTCTAAAAATATCACAAATAATATGAATTTCACTAATCAAGGATTATTAACAGTTGAAACCACAATAACTAAACTTAAAGAATTTGGTATGAGTTGGTTAGTTAGTGAATTGAGATTTAGAAGAGTGTATCAATTGCCGAAAAAGAATTTATTTGATATATATCAAACAGTTCCTGAATTCAAACAGCGCACAACCCCTCCTACTGTGCTGATAACAGGACCAAATCCACTGCTGTCTCCAGCAAGTGCAAGTACAAATACAAGTAAATCAAAAACAGACAATTCTACTCCAAATGGTAGTCAACCAGCAAAGAAACCACTCGAGAAACTGGAAACGAATAATGAGGGAACAAAATCGAGGTCAAGATCTTCATCAGTGTCAAGTATTACTAGTAATGGATCATCTTCAGGGTTAATGAGAAGGGGATCAATTTCTTCTCCAATCAAACCTTCACCTTTGTCATTACCACAAAATGGAAGAAACTCACCTAGAACAAGTAGACCCAACTCGATGTTATTTTTACATCCAAATTCATCAACATCAAATTTAGAAAGTGATCCCGAGAAAAAATCAAGTGCCCCCTTAAGTCCATCAACAGGGCCAGGGGCAGGTACAATTACTAGAAGAAGATCCAATTCTCAACCAATTGGCAGAGATGCAATTATTGCCACATCTGGTGCCGCAACTGCACTCACCAGAAACAGTAGTTTATCTTCACGCACATCGTCACCATTAAGATCACCTAGTACAAGTAATAACATGACGGCAGGGTCACCAACAACAACAACAACAGAAAAGGCATCATCTCCCACTCCTAGTAGGATAACCCAGAAGTTACTTATGGTGCAAGAGGAAGAAACACCTTCTCTTGCTCAAAAATCAGCTTCAGCAGCAACTAAATTATCAGCCTCACAAAGATTTCAACAACGTGTCAGGGAAGCTGCCAAGAATGGTGATCTTGTCACGCAGAAAAAGGAAACTTTCACTTCTGTTACTTTTGATCCTAATGATACTTCCAAATTATCAATACGTAAATATTCTGAAATTCCCACATCACCAGAAACAGAAGTGCAAGCGAAAGAGGAAGAGCCAGTACCAGTTAAAGTTGCAGTTGCACCACAAAGAAGAACTAGAGATCAAGTCACCCGTCATAATACTCAACGTAATAGTCATATACCAATGCCAAAGAATACTGACACAAAATCTTCAAACAGTTCAATTGATCAAAAGAGTAGCAGTAGCAATAATAGTACTGGAAGTGTTAGTAACTCAACTTCAACCACCACTACCACAACCACAATTTCCAAAAAAGTTAGATTTACAGGAGTTCCAGAATGGACAGAAGCTGAAGATGCCCCAACAAAATATTCTCATGCTATTTTAAGAAACTTTGCTGTGTTTCGACACCCTATAAAGACTGCTAAAGCTCATAATTCCAAGAGTGATCAATTATTACACGAGGAAAGTATGTCTTTTAAAACATCAACGGTTGTTGTTGATGATAATGAGGTGATGATTGCACCTAAACCCAAATCAGGATTTTCTAGAATCAAAAGTAGACTAATATGAACGATTTTTCTACTATGTGTTTTCCATCCATTCCCGTTTTTTCTTTTTGTTTATTTGTTTATACATATATATATACATTTAATTTTTAATAATTGTTATTTGTTTAGGTTCAGGTATATCCGTGTATTATAAACTATCATTTCCTTCCTTTTGCATTTGCTAAGGTTTACGTTGGGTAATACACTAACTACTGTCTGTTGAACTACTCATAACCTCAAGTTTAGTTTAATTGTTCGCTTATGGGTAGTCGAAAAAGTCATTAAACTATTGTACGTAACACCCCGTGGCATCTAATATCAAGTTCCTTCTTTTTTTCAAAGAAGGGAGTCCACACATGGAATCGGCTCTCGTACTTCAATTTCCATGTGAATAGTGATAGTGCAAACTTTTTGGCATTTGATTGGTTTTCAAACCTTCAATAATTACTAACCACCACTCAAATATAAGTTAAATTTTTAGTTATGTGCTCGTTTATACGAAGTTTATTTCTTCTTTTGTCGATACCACTACTTAAATTGGCATATCCAAACAAACTTGAAGTAGGAGTTTCCTTATTTTTATTTTGTATTTATATATTTGATTGCGATTAATGTCATAAATTTTAGTTCGGTAATTATGTCACAAAAACAAACAATCAACATATTAAATCGTTATCCCAACTTTGTCAGTTTTACTAACACCTTTTATTTTGTGTTATACAAATTGCACAATCAATTACTATAACTTTTTTTTGAAACGTGGGCTCTGTTTAGTTTAACTTCTTGTAGTTTTATTATTCCGATTGGGTTAGCTCAATAACTGCATTTCGTACAATAATGTTAATTCAATTCTAAATTCCGATGAACCGAACACACAAAAAACATCCAGTTCTGGAGAGATTTTTCAAAACTTCTATTATAAATAGAACCCTATAAGTCCATAATAATTCAATTGAAGGATTATTTTCTTTTCCCTTTTCTGATTACTTTCACCAATTTTCTTCTCTCCAAAAAAAACACCTTCTTCATGGTTTCTGTTTCTAAATTAATCAATAACGGGTTGTTATTAACTAGTCAAAGTGTTTTCCAAGATGTTGCTACTCCGCAACAAGCTTCTGTGCAACAATACAATATACTCAATTTTCTTGGCGGTAGTGCCCCTTATATTCAAAGAAACGGATATGGGATTTCTACTGATATCCCTGCTGGTTGTGAAATTGCTCAAATTCAATTGTATTCAAGACATGGTGAAAGATACCCAAGTAAAAGTAATGGTAAAAGTTTAGAAGCAATTTATGCTAAATTTGAAAACTACAAAGGTACTTTTAAAGGTGATTTGGCTTTCTTAAATGATTATACTTATTTTGTTACTGATAAAAACAATTACGAAAAGGAAACTAGCCCAAAAAATTCTGAAGGAACCTATGCCGGTACAACCAATGCCTTGCGTCATGGTGCTGCGTTTAGAGCCAAATATGGATCCTTATACAAGGAAAATTCAACATTACCAGTTTTCTCTTCCAATTCAGGTAGATGTTACCAAACTTCAAGATATTTTGCTAGAGGATTTTTAGGTGATGACTTTGAAGAAGGTAAAACTGTCAAGTTTAACATCATTTCTGAAGATGCTGATGTTGGTGCCAATAGTTTGACTCCAAGAAGTGCATGTTCCAAGAACAAAGAACTGAGCAGTAGTACTGCCAAAAAATATAACACAACATATTTAAATGCTATCGCTGAAAGATTAGTTAAACCAAACCCAGGTTTGAATTTGACTACAAGTGATGTCAACAATTTATTCAGTTGGTGTGCTTATGAAATCAACGTCAGAGGAAGTTCACCATTCTGTGATTTATTCACCAATGAAGAGTTTATCAAATATTCTTATGGTAATGACCTTTCCAACTATTATTCTAATGGTGCTGGTAACAATTACACCAGAATCATTGGTTCAGTGATTTTAAATTCTTCTTTAGAACTTTTAAAAGACACTAAAAACTCTAATCAAGTATGGTTATCATTTGCTCATGATACTGATTTAGAAATTTTCCATTCTGCTTTAGGATTATTGGAACCAGCTGAAGATTTACCAACATCTTACATCCCATTCCCTAACCCATACGTCCATTCTTCTATTGTTCCACAAGGTGCCAGAATATACACAGAAAAACTTCAATGTGGAAACGATGCTTATGTTAGATACATTATCAACGATGCTGTCGTGCCAATTCCAAAATGTGCTACTGGTCCAGGGTTCTCTTGTAAACTTGATGATTTTGAAAATTTCGTTAAAGAAAGAATTGGAGATGTTGACTTTGTTAAACAATGTGGTGTCAATAGTACCTACCCATCTGAGCTTACTTTCTACTGGGATTATAAAAATGTCACTTACAATGCTCCTTTAGGTGATTTTTAATCTAGAGCTCTCTTATTATACCGTTGTCTTTTTTCAATTCTTGTTTTGCGTGGATTTTATACTTTGTTTCTTTAAATAAAAAAGTTCTTACTAACTTAAAGTTTTAATTAATTTATTTATACTAACGTTAACTTGGTAACCCTTAGTGAGGCCAGCTAATTGCCATCACTCGTAATTCAATAAAAAAATACACTAAACTTATTCATTACAAAATCATATTAACATAATTACTAACTATTTACATTCTAATGAGGTAGAATCTTATTTCTCTTGCATCATATTAACATCAAACCAACCCAAAAAGTCGTCATCTTGGTTATCATTATTAAACCATCCACTTGTTTGTTGATCAAAAAAGTTGGTGATTTGGGATGCAAATGGAGCAACAGAGTTTTCTTGTTTTACTTCTGGTGACATATTCATTTCATCAATCTTTGGCAAATAAGTTTGTGGTAACGGTGAGTTTGCCAAAATAAAAGGTGGTTGCTGAAGGGGCGGCGTTGAAGAAATCATTGAAAATTGCGGTGGTGGTGATTGTTGAAACTGTCTTTGATGTTGAAGATGTGGTTGCTGTTGATTCGATTGCTGCTGTTGTTGGTATTGCTGCAGTTGCTGCAGGTGCTTTTGTTGTTGTTGTTGTGATGGTTCTTGCTGTTGTTGATCTTGCTGCATTGGATACTGCTGAAGAGTTGGTGCTTGTGATGGTAAAGATTGCGAGGGTAAAGAATCTAAAACTTCTCTTGTTGAACCAGTAGCTTCAAGCATAGGTAAGGGAATACCATTTATTTCAAGTGGTTTGCTGGAATCAAAAGATTTCAGTTTTGCTTGATTCATAGCTTGATCAGTTGGAACTAATGTAGTAATAGTAGTTCCATTAGGTGATGTCGTGGTAATTGTCTTGAAATCATCCTTAGTGATTTGGTTGTAAAATGGCAAGGGCAAGATTTTCTTGTTAGGCTGAGCCTGTCTTTTCCCCTTATCAAGTACTGATCGTCTTCTTGCCTCATGTACACACCAAACCAAATCATAGAATAAAGATGCTGTCAAATGTGACCTCATTCTGGTGATAATACTTGAATCCTCATTTTCCAGATCATTTAAAAATATTTCAGGATAATTATACAACACCATGTTCAAATTTTCTAGAACTTTGGCTGTTCGAGAAATATCGTTTTGCAAATCTTTCCAGGAACTCAACGTGTTTCTAAATAAACGATGCACAGTAACAATCAGCTGTCTAGCACTATCCACATACTTGTCAATCAAATATCTTGACAAATGTAATTTGAACAACATGAAAACACTATATGTCACTGCTTGTCTGATATATATTGGCAATTCAATCAATGAAATGTCATTCACCATTTTAGAAACGATTGTCACAATTCTTGTTGCTGATAAATATGCAAAACTGACATACTTGACTTGATCCTCGATAGGTGTACCTGGTAAAAAGGCAAAGCAGCAGATCATCAATTTAATATACAAATAATATACTTCAATTGGCCCCCCTTCTTCAAATTGAAGTTTAAATCTTAATCTTTCCAATTCTCTATCCAATAAACTAAGTGAACCAGCACGATTCAGAGGCTCCAATAAACCGTCTGGTCTAGTAACGCTAATACCCATAATATTAACTAATTTGCATTGGAAAATAGATAGCGAAATCAAACAACGGAAATTTTTAGGCAACGATTTATCAACACGAGCATTCTCTAATAAATAATCAGTAGTGTTTATTGAAGGTGGCAACCCCAACAATGATGACCAAAACTGTTCACAAAAGAAAACTGCTAACCATGAACGAGTCCTCCACCTTTCTGCATCAGGTCCTAGACTTACTTGATTCCGACTAAATTCTTGAATGAATTCTCCACCACGATGTAGACCTAATTGTAATGACAAGTTCTTTGCCAATCCAACAAATCTATAAGAGCAATCATCCAAAACTTTTTCATTAGGTAACGGCCATATTGAAAGTATGATCAAGGCTTGGATAACATGAGTTGATCTTGGTGTTTTAATCCAACATGTTTCAATTGCTAATTGTTTAATTAAGGATGCCAACGACATATAAAGTTTGGGTTCTGGTTCTGATAAGCTTGCGGTAAGAATCACGGCCCAGAAAAGCAATTGAGATTTATGATACAATTCGGTGGCAGATCGAGATATTATTATTGGCAAAAATGGTAAATGTGTGGTCATAAACTTGTCGTGTAACTCATTGGCCCTGTTTAATGGCAAAGTAACGTCACCCAAAATAAATTCTGAGATTGGTTGTAATTCTTCAATGTTTTCTGGTGTATTTAAAGCGTATGGAGAATTGTCGGAATTTTCGTGAGTCAACGGTGCATTTTGTTGAATACTTGTCACAGAAGGAATTGGCGATGCATTGCTAAATGCAACTTGTGGTGATGAGTTTGCAGACGTATATGACAATGCACGTTGTGGATTTGGAGGATGTTGTTGTTGAGATTGCGATCCAGGCAGTTGTTGCTGTTGCGAAGCGTGGTTCAAATTGTGTTGATTCAAAGCTTGTGTGAGCAAAGATTCATTTTTAGTCAACATTTCAATCTTGGCCTTCAATTCATCAACATCCAGTTTCAATGATTGGATTTGTGACCCTTTGCGAGGTCTAAATTCGGGGTCAATTTCACATTTCAAACCCATTTTTTTACATCTTTCACATGGGTTTGGATAATTATCTGAAGCATTACATTTGATTTTATGTTGACGACAAAAAGTACATGAAGTCACTGGCCTATGACCTGTTGGTTTGGAAGTTTTCTGTGGAGGTGTTCCGACTGATGTTGGTGTAGCACTGTTGGGTGTTGAAGCTGTAGAATTTGATTTTCTTGATTTCTTTGATTCATTTCCAGGTGTACTGGCTGCTGATTTTCTTTTTGAGTTTACAGGTTTAGTTTGAGCTGGAAGTAATGGCAATGGGGTTTGTGGGTTGGTTGGTGTAGGGGATGGTTTAGGCAAAATTCTCACTTTACCTTTTTCAAACTTCATTTTTCTATAGAAACAAATGTTGAGGTTCTATGGTTCTAGTTAAGGGAGGAGTCGATTGGTTGTCGACACACGTTGATGGCAGCTTTGGTGATAATTTTATATTATTCCTAACGTTCTTGTTATACCTTGGAATGAATAAAAAAAAATTATTGTTATTTTCTGTTGAGAACGTAATTCCCGTGATTTTTCTCTCTTTTTTTTTTTTCTTCTGATTATTCCACAACTGTTAATATGGATTTAAATGAGAGTTAATTGATATCTTCAGTACCTTCTTGATTGAAAAATAAGTTAAAAAGAATATTTATTAATATACTGTCAGGAAGAAAGGAAGAGAAAGTAAGAAAAAATATATAAAAGAAAAGAAACTGAATTTGAAAACTACTTTCTGCATTGTCCGTTGTAAATTTGAATGGGAGAAATTATTAAGCTTTGTTTACTACTAGACCCGAAATTGCCTTTTCACAGAAGGAAAATTTTTTTAATTGTATTTCTTTTTTTATTTGCGGGATGTGACAAAACCAAAACTTTACTATTGCAGTAATGATGCAAGGTCGTGCAACTAGACTCAAAACTACTGATGAAAAAGATAAAATTTTTTTTGTTCCTTTACTTTCAGCATGAAGATCGTTTAGATAATCCTTATTTTCTTTCTCTTCTACTTTTCCTGTATGCAGGGTTGCCAGTTTCACATTAAACGGCATCATCATCATCATCATCATCCAATTTGAAAACAATGAACTAGATAAATTGCCATGTTTAATGGATATTCAACCGAATCAATCTTTTGTTAGCTAGATATATACTTTAATTCCAGATATCCAACACATTGTTATTGTCATTGTTAGTACCTATAAACTGACAAACTGAGATGTAGAAGACGCTTTGAACTGGATATTATTATGACATTCATTTGTCTTGCTTTGATCACAACAAACAAATGATACTGTAAGCACTCATGTTGCTATTAAAGTAGTCTCAAAAACAAGTAAATGAGTCACTAATTTTAGTTTAGTATTGGCTTTTTTCCTTTTTTTTTTTTTGCTCTGTCCCAACTTTGCGGGAAGAACATACTGGAGTCCATCACAGGAGAGCTCTGATCTAAACCACGGGCTACTGAAAATCTCTTTTTTACATTCTCATCTAGGTATTACCTTGTTTCATTTTGGTCTTGGCGTATTTTTTTGGGAGGTCCTACCAAGAATCTGGTGAATTGTTATTATATGCATGATCAAGACCAAATGTTGTTATTGAAACATCATTTTAATAGCTAATTTCAATTTGAAATGTAAAAGAAATTCTTAGTACAGCACTTCTAAATATTTTAGTCACGTGTATCTGTTTTGTGTTTAGATCTTGGTCGTATTTGAAAGTCAATTCGGCTACATATGACGACAGATTTTTTGCAAGATGAAGATTCAGTGAAGTGCCCACCAGCGTTATAATTTCCTGTTCAAAGCCAGTCATTAAAGCTGTACTAGTTTTCATATACTTGCCACGATAAATTCTACAGACATATATTTGATTTTTGAACAACGATAATTTTTCAAAGTTTTCAACTTTGGGATAGTACAAACAAACATTTAAAACAATAATAATCTAACTTTACTACTCATTATCTTCAACTTTTGGATCACCAATACCGTCTTCGTATATGGCAAAGATACATTCACTTTCAGGCAAACAGGGACTGTCGTAAATCTTACAAATTCTTGTTTCACCTCTTCCCTTTTTAAACGATAATCTAGTTGTTGATGAATGGGCAATAATGTTACCCCCAATTGGTTTCTTAGGATCAGGATTAAACATACCAGACATACCATCAACTTGAGCAACAACTTGGTTAGTAATGACCACGGCAATACCAAATTCATCGGCCAAACGTTGTAAAGTTCTCATAAATTTGGCAACATGGGTTTGTCTGGCACTCAATTCACCTCTACCAGCATAATCTGTACGATACAAGGACATGATACTATCAACAATCAATAAAGAAAATCGAGATTCTGCCATCATTTCAGCAGCAATATTTAATAAATTTAATTGATGTTCAGCATTGTAAGCACGCGCGTAAGCCACGTTATCCAAACAGTCATTGGGATTTAATCCATATCTTTGAGCAATAGAAACCAATCTATTTGGTCGAAATGTACCTTCAGTATCAATGTAAAGACATTTTCCTTCACCACCACCCATATCAATTGGTAACTGACACGTGACGGCTAACGTGTGGCACAATTGTGATTTGCCTGTTCTAAATTCACCAAACACTTCTGTGATACTACCTGTTTCTACACCACCTCCTAATAAAGTATCCAATTGTTTTGACCCAGTGGTTAAACAAATTAATTCAGAACGACGCGAATGGAATTCACTGGCAGTGGTGAAACCCAAGGGAACTAATTTTGCAGCTTCAGCTGATATTTTCTCAGCTTTGTTTTCACTAATTCCTTTAACTGTCATAAGGTGCCTTTTAGGAGTGTAGGCAATACTTTCAATAGTATGAAAACCTTCAGCTTTTAATTTTTTGATGTCAGAGGCATTAATCCCATTTCCTTCCAATTGCTCAATCAATAATGGTCCATTCAAAACATCTTCGTCTTCTTCTGCTTCAACTTCAGCATCAGCGTTGATATTTTGAGGATGTGATCCTTCTTCATGAAGATCAACTTGTTCAATTTCTGTTTGAGTCATTGTGTGGGGGTTGTCAGTATTTGTGGTGTTATATTATTATTTAAGAAAAAGACGTGTTGTATAAATAAAAAAATTAGGGGACGCGAATGGATTATTGGATTTTCTTTTTTTATTTGTTCCTTTGTCTCCTCCTCATCATCATCATCATCGTGATCTGTGGTCGTGTGAGCGAGCTCAATATGTAAACATTAGATATCGTGAGACTGGAGGCAGGTTGCAAAACTGATGAATAACAATTATTCTATATTCTTATCTCATTCTTGCCTTTTCTAAATTTAAGCTCTAGATATTCAACTTGAAGAGTTGATGATGTGATTGAAAGAGCTCTTAACACACAGTTTGGGTGATCTAATATTTTTTGCTAAATTTCATAACAATTTTAAACCAAAAAATGAATTAACAGTTGCCATTTTGGAAAGAAACCAGACAAATCAGTATTCTACCAATTTCTGTTTTTCAAATAAAAGGCATTTAGTGAATTTTGAATAAATAAATTTATCATAACCAATTTTATCTTTGCTTCAAGGTGTTATTGGTACTTTTTTTTACAATACTGAAACCAAAAGTGTAATTATAAATCAAAATGATAAAGAGCCAAACTATAATTCTAACTTTTCTTACTCAAAACTATCAGTACAATAAGAATTATAATTGACATAATATTGCTTGCTAAACTTTTAACTTAGAATTGTTTCAATCAAGAAGTTTACAGAAAAAAGAGAGCTAAAACCCTCGAGATTCAAAACTTCGTATTTTAATTAACTTTGATGATTGACAGGATTAACTAGTCTAAAATAATCCATGATGAAACAAAACTAAAGCATTTGTGATCAAGATAACAGCTATAAGCAATACAAATAAAGTATCTGTCAATCAAATGTAAAGTATAAATTTAAAACCTTTTAAAATACCAACAAGGAAACCCTCAATCTTTTGTGGTTTTGTTTTCAAGATCAAAATAGAATGGTTTTCAAAGTATCTACCGTTTTAGTAATATCTGGTTTCTTATATTTACATCTGGAAGCTACGTTCAATTTACCAACAATATACCGTCACCACCATCATTACCCACAATTCCTATTGAAGTATGGAATTAATCACATACAAAAAAGTTTATTTGTTTACCATCAAATAAAGTTGTGGAAAAGAGTATAGAAGACATTGATGATGTAGTAGTAGATAACATAAATTTCACTTTGTGTTACAGCCTGTTCTATGAAAAAAATGTCTCAAAGTTTTTTTAGCCTACAGAAAGCAATTATTCGATCTAAAACAAATCCGATTCACAATCCAGTATATCACGACAGCATTGAGCTGCCATCACCATCTCAAAAACAAATTGATTTATAATAATTAACTCAAGGTAACAGAATCAACGAAACCTTAAACTTAAATCATAGTATATAATATTTTTCTTATTATTCCTTCGTTTCACATTATTATAATTGAAAACTCAAATCGTAGAAACAAGACTAGCAAAGTATTGTTGCCATTTGTACTTAACAACTTGATTACAAATAATTTTAGAGTTTTTAGGATTGGTTGATACAAAATACAAGGTGGCTTATTCAGAAAAAAGAAAAACAGTCGATAATGTACAAGAACATAGATTTGCAATTTGAAACCACATACGTCACAAAATGGTACATTGGAATTATTGTTGATGGTGATAACGTCATATCTTCAAGCTCATTGCAATAATTAAAGAATTGTCCAAAAACATAACAACAATAACAACACATGGGGGAGCAAATACAAAAATAGATCAATGGTGGTACCAACTATAAAACGGTTGCAAAGTAGTACAAGAAACAATCATGTAAGAGAGTCACCAGCAAAAGACAAACAATGAAATCTGAAAAGAAAGAAAAAAAAAAGAAAAGTGTTTTATCGCTTAATAGTGTTATTATTTTTGTTGTTGATAACCATCACTACTATCGTAATGGTGAAATCAAATTGCATAGAACGTTGGGTTGCTGGTATTTAGGTTGTTAGGACGATGATCAAGTTACCTTCGGCAAATGATGGGACTTTACAAAAATGAAAAAATAATACTAAGAAAATAATGGAGAAAACTTTGAAAAACTGGAATCATTGGAATATTTCACGAAAAATGTGATATATCAAAAAGTTTAATGTTAATTATGGTCGATAGTTATTGTGAGTTTTAGTTAAGTTGTAAATCGCGGGGTTCGAAAAACAAAAAATAACAAAAAACAAATTACGTGTGGAGAAAGTTTAGTTCATCGATTTATCTTTGATCTAAACCACACTTGACTATAAATCTCATGATAGAAAACCAAGCGGTGATAAGAACAATAACGATAAATGGTTTCTTTTTTTCAGTCTATTCTGGTCATATGCTAGAAATAACAAAATCTCATATTTTCAAGTAACTGGTTACAGGAATGAAAGAGGAGAAGTGAAATTATCACATTCTTCACTTCATTCTTACAATTAGTGATGATGTTGAAATAAAATGCACACACAAAAATAACAAAAACGGGGAGAAATGATCAATAACAAAAGAAAGGAGTTTATGATGAAATTGATTGTTAGTTAGTTAACAATACTGACAATAATTACTCGGAATTTTAGTTTTGGGTTTGGTTACCATCGCAACAATAACGAACAAACATTAGGAGAATTAATCCACAAAATAATGTTGACAATACCACACCTAGTCCTAGTATTTTTCAGGTGTATATAAGAAATGACCTTGGAAAATACTTACTCTACTTCTTCCAACTCCCCCTCTCCTTCCGAATTATATGTCGAGAGTTGTTGTTAGTAATTTAGTTAAATTGGTGATCTATCATTATCAAATTCTCCATTTTAACAGGCCAAAATACTAACGGACATCAAGAATGTAATATGATTTCCTAATTAAGAATATGCAGAATTGAAAAAATAAAAAACGTATGATAATGTTGTTGGTGATGCTGATGCTGCAGTTAGTTGAAATTATCATACAGTATGTCTGTAATTTCATTTCATGAACATCTTGACATTTGTATTCGAGTTAGGAAGATAAGAATGAGTCAAGTGGTAGTGGTGGTGGTGGATATCCATTCATTTAGTAATGTATGAACTAAATTACCTGATTTAGAGTAATAATAAACAAAGACCTCCAATATAACTTTTGTTACACAAACGTCGAAATGTTTTACAATAAGTTTGTCAGGAGTAAAAATAAAAATAATTCTACAGGTCCATACCAGGTTTGTGTAACATTGACCACATTCTTTTCATTTTTCTTTAGTTCATGTTGAAATGTTTAATAAACCTCATGAAATTTTATCATTCTCAAAATATGTGTCCAATACTTTCAACCAACAATAAGGAACAAAAGAGAATTTAAATATTTTAACTAGTATTTATGAAATTTAGTAATATCAGTACAGGAACAACAATACTAAACCAATCAAGACACAGAAACCAAAATATAATTAACCGAATTCAGAAAAGAAGCAGAAAAGTGTGTGTTATTCTTAGAAATCATCATAATCATAGTTCATCATCATAATTCAACACCAACTTTTAAACAATTTAAACAAT